>Ga0114915_1000111_pt1 | contig 38528 bp, 25 predicted proteins | sample MalvirAntarct_55_FD_87288 | JGI IMG/M metagenome (GOLD analysis project Ga0114915, IMG submission 87288) | Marine viral communities from the Global Malaspina Expedition - Malaspina viral metaG Antarct_55 | ecosystem: Environmental > Aquatic > Marine > Oceanic | place: South Georgia Island...
CTCTCCCCAATACCTTTGTCGAAAGTGTAGGTACCAAAAGAATTTGTGTGTTTGACAACATCAGCAACAAAAGACATTCTAATAAAGGGAACGTATCCGCCTGGATTACCACGGTCATTACTGACCATACAAAGCATCCCATCTAGCATAGTAAGAGCTTTTACGCCCCTTCGCCCAAGCATATCTTTAACATTAAAGACCCCGGCAAATACCATCCACATTGGCATATCAGGGTCATCACCGTCATATATTGTTACTTTGTTGGTTGAACTCCAATTCTCACCATTGCCCGTAATAACAATCACAGCCACAGCAGGGAAATCTTTACGAGAACCACGAGTACTAGTATTTAGCGTTTCGTTATACCAACTAGTATGTTGCGTACGGTTTCTCCACGCACCACCATCACTATCTTTGCTTGTGTCATAGACAAATGTATCTACTAAATTAACAGCGGAGATAGCCTGAGATATCGTTGCACTGTGGGTGTTATTCCATACGTGACCATACCCTGCATCTCCGTTACCAATATCTATCTGTAGATTACTCTGACTATACCCACTTGAATGTGTTACATCATAATCAACTCGGTACCACTCGCCTTCAATTATATTTACAGCCTGTCCTATGCTTGAGCTTGTAACTCCGTCTACCCGCTCAACACTTCCATTTTCTGCCCATTCAAAATCTGGCTCTGAGTAAGTCCATCCGGTTAAATCAGTATCAAACGTGCTATTAGTCAGCATATTTGCGCCGGTATAGGCGCTAATAGGAGAAGAAAAATCGATTATACTTAAATGCAAAGTACCGCTGTTATGCGTAACATCAAAAGAGATTTCGTATGATTCATTCGTTTCAAAAATTACAGGTGTTTTAACGGCTGCAAAATTTGAACCCCATTTAGTAGTATCTTCACAGGTAAGCACATCACCGTCTATAGACCACTGGCCTATATAAGAATCCTGAGGGGCGAACCAAGGCGACTTATTTGTATCGCTGTTAATAACTCCGGACTGCGCAATATCGGCAATTAAGTTAGGTTCTGCGCTAGGAAGTATTAATGTACCAAGTCTTTGGCGCTCTGCGTCAACTTCCCAGTTAGCTAAAACACCCAGTCCCATTTTAGTAGCTACAGCAAGCTGGGCAGAATCTTCTCCTGAATCTGCAAAAGCACTTTTCGCTTCAAAAGTAATAGGAGCTGCATACGCTATTGTAGCAATAGACGGAATTGTGCCTACAATATCGCCGTACCAACCACTGTCGTGTATGAAAAAACTAGTGCCGCTAGCTTTTACTGCAGGGAAAAAGTGGCTATTAGTATTCCCATCCCAGCTAGCACGACCTCCTCGACGAACATCTGGAGCAAGAGCGTATGCATCCCCCGTACAACTAAGGGGCATTTTGCTGACGTGTTTTAGGGTTGGGGTAGCTTCAAAACTAGATTGCGACTCTTCAAGAATATAAGCAACACTCGTTCCTGCAAAACTTACAAGGGTTGCACTGTTATCTAAGTCTATAGAACCGTTATGTGTCGCATCACCGTAAAAGTAAATGTTGTTCACGGTCATTAAATTAGGCATACGCCCTTTAAATTCCGCTGCATTTCTAAACGATATACTGCTGTTTTTTGATCTTATAAGAGCAGAGCCAGCAGCTTCTAGACTACTGTTTAATACTAGGTTTCCGTCACTCGCATTCGCCACACTACTGGCATGCAGGTGCGTAGTTCTAGGCGTTAACTCCGCATTATTATTTCGCTCCACCCGTCCTCGGTGGTGCGTAAATACGTGGGAGTTAAGTTCTAGATCACTAGAAACGGCGATGTCGGCATTAGCGTATCTTGCACCCTCCAGCAAGACACCTAATAGGCCGACACCTAAAAGCCCAGACCTTAAACGCATTTAAAGCTTGCCTTAGTTTAAGGTGAAGATAATAGAACCCATTGAAAAGGCCAATACGTCATCAACTGCCAAAGTTTTAGCGCTAGCTAATTCACCGTGCAATAGCATACTACCGCCATTAGCAGTCCCTGAATCAAAAATCGCGGCATGCGTAATAGTGATAGAAGCTTGGCTAGCATTAGCGTTAGCATCAAACTGAATGCTGTTTGAATTAGCCGTCTGGTTACCGTTAAAAAGATCCCAAATCGCGGCCTGACGTGCGTATCCCGTATAGTCCGCTTCATTTACCATACTACCAGCATCTGTTGGATCTGCAGTAAAGAGTGCTAAATATACCGGTTGTCCTGCTACAGTGCTGTCTCCGGAGGATGGTTGTGTATCCCCTTGTAAGAAGTGCTTAACGATCTGCCCTTCAAGGTGGTCTGATAAAGCTGCCATAAAATTATTCCTGTGTGGTTACTAGTAAGTATCCGTAGCCTACCCATCCTCAAAATACTTTTCTGATTTTATTTATCTCTATTGCTAGATGCCTAAGGCATTCGGTGATTTTTTATTTTCTAGGAGAACGTAATGCAACAAGAGACCCTAATCGCTCGAGTCCCCATTGATCCATGGTGGGGAGTAGATACTATCGCTGAATACTTGGACATGGAAAAACGCCAAGTACGAGAAAGAATTACAAAATCGACAGGCTTCCCAAAGCCTAGTACACTCAAGTTTGGGAAGACAACCAGCCGAGCACGCTGGAAAGCTTCAGAAGTCATTGAATGGGCGAACACGCATTTTCAAAGGGTATCTGATGACCAAGAGCACAGGAAAAGCGCTTAACTCTATATTTTCCCCACAAAACTCCCCAAAACCAATAAAACCCAAGGTATTCACTGGGTTTTCAAGTCCGGCCTCCGGTACCATCTACCGAAAAAGCCTATCTACACCCCGCCACACTTTTGTACTCAAAGGCTTTATATGACTGGCTCTCCAGCCAATTAGACAATTAGGCCTTTACCCCTTTCTTTCACTTGTCTACACTTTGCTACACACGTTTTTGGGGCAATATCCCCCATTAGCTCCCCAATCGACTCCCCGTGGGACTAAAAATGGCAAGTATTACGAAGACAGCGAAAGGTAATTGGCGAGTACAACTTTCTGTGAAAGGAAAGCGGGCTTCTGCGTCCTTTGAAACCAAGAGGGAGGCTAACCGCTGGGCCAGGGAAGCTGAAGACACCATGCGTTCTGGCGAGTCAGCACAGCCTCCCGTTCCTCAAGTAACCTTAGTTGAATTGTTTCAGCGTTACGCTGAAGAAGTTAGCCCTACTAAGTCTGGTGAAGAGTATGAAGCAAAGCGGCTGGAGTACCTTCCCCGGGGTCATCCAGTGTTTAAAGAGATCGCCGACCTAAAGCTCCCTATTATCGATATCACCAGTGACCATATATCCCGCTGGAAGAATTTACGCCTATTAGACGTTAAGACATCTACCCTATTACGAGAAAAAAACCTAATCAGTAACGTCTTTAGTATGGCGGTAGAATGGGGGTTACTAGAAGTCAGCCCTTTTAAAGGAGTAAGCTGGCCTAAAGAGCCAGAAGAGCGTGAGCGCCCTATTAGCCAGCAAGAAATAGATTTAATGCTGCTGTGCTTAGATGACTGGGATAAGAAGACCAAGCCCACTACGGCTAGCCACAGAGTGGCTGCCATGTGGTGCTTGGCTCTAGAAACAGCCATGCGTCAAGGGGAAATAAAAGACCTCCAGACCCATGAAGTAGATTTAAAAAATCAAGTTATTCGACTCGCCGATAGACGCACTAAAGAAAAACGTAAAAAGATGTTAGCTTTAAACACCGAAGCTGTTCGTATCCTCAAACTCTGCCACTGCCCTGATGCAGATAACTGGTTTGGTATCAGCCGTAAACTGGCCGTTAGTGGGTATTTCAGGAAAGCCAGGATTAACGCCAACATCCTGGATCTAGTATTCCACGATTCTCGCCATGAAGCCGTTACTCGCCTCTCAGAAAAGCTCAGTGTCATGGAGCTATCTCGCCAAACAGGCATTCGTGACCTAAGGATACTAATGCGGTATTACGAAAAACAAGCTGACGCTTTTGTTGGCAAACTAGACTAACTCACCCACTCCCTTTAGCCCCCTCTCAGGAAGCCTACGGCTTTCTGCGCTTCTTATCGTCTGAAAAAAGTCCAGAAAACTTTAATTTGCAGGCGTAACGTCAATACCCCCCCTCATTCCAATATCCATGGAGATAAGAATGTCTGAGTTCCAAAACCAAACAGGTGTGTCTCTATCTGTAGCAGTTTATTTAGCCACAGATCATTACGATTACGTCCCTGATGCTATTTCAGCCACTGGGCTACTTAAACCAGTAAGAGCCACAGTACTTTCACGCCGTGTACCGGCAGAGCAACAGTCTATTGATGTCATAGACGTCTTCAAATCGCGCTTAGGTACGTCGATCCACGACGGTATCGAAAAAGTGTGGACTGGCGATCATTACAAGCAAGCCATGCGCAAACTGGGGTATACCCAAAAAGTAGTTGACCGTATTGTAGTTAACCCCGCTGATATTCTTACAGAAGCTGGCTATGACATAGAAGCCCTTGAAGAGGCGGATACGTTTATTACTCACGGCACCTCACCCAAAGACGCTATTCCTGTCTTTATGGAAATCCGAGGCTTTCGTGAAATTGATGGGCAAAAAATCTCGGGTAAATTCGATTTTGCCGCAGAAGGCCGTATCGAAGACTTTAAATCGACGAGTACGTTTACCTTCACTCACCAAACCAAAGTAGGCGATTACAAGCTGCAAGGCAGCATTTATCGCTGGCTTCACCCTAAAATCATTACCGAAGACCATATCCACATTCAGTATCTATTCACTGATTGGATGGCAGGTAAAGCCAAAAACAATCCTAACTACCCTCAGTCCCCTACCATACATCAAAGCATTCCGTTGCTGTCACTGGAAGAAACTGAGCAGTTTGTTCGTACCAAATTAAGCGCAATTCAACGCTTTATAGATTCCCCACAAGACAACTTGCCAGCGTGTACTGACGAAGAGTTGTGGAGAAAACCCCCGAGCTATAAGTATTACAAAAACCCTAAAAAAATGACTCGCTCTACTAAAAATTATACCACTCCGCAAGAAGCGTATAGGCGTCTTGCAGATGATGGGAATGTCGGTTTAGTCGTAGAAAAGTCAGGGGAAGTTGTAGCCTGTAGATTTTGTCCCGCCGCCTCAGTATGTACACAAAAAGAAAGATACATACTCGACGGCTCACTAGTAATGTAAGGAGAAGTTATGTCCGCAGCACTCGCTGAAAAATTAGATGAAATTGAAGTAGAGCTAAAGCCCTATGATGAAATGTCATATCACCCCGCCACCGAAAAACTGGCAGAACACTTATGCCGTTTAGCAAATAATACGGACCCGTCTTTTTTTAGATTGGCCGTAGCGTATTACTTTGCACAAGTAGCCACCATGATGCGTTGCAGTATACGTGATGTTAATGGCAAAAAAGTCCCTGTTAACTTATACGCAATTAATCTGGCTACATCAGGTTCAGGTAAAGGCCTCACAGTAAATCTGATGGAAGATGAAGTGTTAGACCAGTTTTACCATAACTTCAAAGAAAAAACCTTTCCTCTAATGGCGGCTCAAAATATTCCGACTATCGCTAATAAGCGGTCTATTCGTAAATCGACCGATCCAGATGTTGAGCTAGAGCGAGCTGAAAAAGAATTTGAAGCTCAAGGTGAATTGCTTTTTAGTTTTGACGCAGCAACCTCTGCAGCCATTAAACAGGCACGCCATAAATTACTCATGGCGGATGCGGGTTCAATGAATTTGCAGATAGATGAGATTGGTACAAACCTAACCAGCACCGGAGAGTCATTTGCACCTTTTCTTGAATTGTATGACTTAGGTAAGATCAAGAATAAGTTAGTAAAAAATACGGCGGATAACGCTCGTAACGAAGAGTTAGTTGGGCGTACACCGTGCAACATGATGTTATTTGGAACACCCAGCCGTTTACTAGATGGCGGTAAAACAGAAGACGAATTCTACAACATGATGGATGCAGGCTATCCACGTAGATCTTTCTTTGCGTATTCCAGAAAGCACATTAAAAACGAAGTTATCGATCCTAAAGCCATACTTAAGCAGCAGATAGAAGATACTAATAATACTTTTCTTGAAGATCTGTCAGACAGTATGGGTGATTTAGCTGATCCTGCGCTAATGAACACTTCACTAAAACTAGGCGAAGACCTGGCATTGTTGCTTATTCATTACCGGCTAGATAACGAAGCTAAGGCTGATAGCCTGCCTGAACATGAAGAGTTACGTAAAGCAGAGTTATCGCACCGTCACAATAAAGCCAAGAAGCTTGCAGGCATCTACGCTTTTACAGACGGCTCGCCTGAAATCACTGAAGATCACATTTACTATGCGATCAAGCTGACTGAAGACTCTGGTAATGCATTCGATAAGTTACTTACTCGAGACCGTGCTCACGTTAAGTTAGCGCGGTACGTTGCTGATGTTAAGCGTCCCATTACTCAAGTCGACTTAGTAGAAGACTTGCCTTTTTATAAAGGCTCAGCAGCGGCTAAAAATGAAATGATGCAACTAGCGATTGCTTATGGCTACCAAAACAACATTTTAATTAAAAAAGCATTTACTGATGGCGTTCAATTTATTCGTGGGGAGTCTTTAGAGGCTACCGATTTGAACGAAATGCGAGTCAGTTACAGTGATCATATCGCTTATAACTACACTTCTGATGTCGCTAAGTTTGATCAGTTGCACCAGTTAACTCAAGCAGCTGGTATGCACTGGTGCAGTCACGGGTTTGATGAAGGGCATCGCTGCGAAGATAAAGTGGTACCTGGCTTTAATCTAGTAGTGCTCGACATTGATGATGGTGTCCCTATGTCTACTGCAATGATGTTGCTGAAAGACTATAAGGCGCTGTTCTACACAACTAAGCGGCACACTAACGAAGAGAACCGCTACCGTATCGTTCTACCCACTAACTATAAGTTAGAACTAGACGCTAACGATTATAAAGATTTTATGCAGAATCTTTTTGACTGGTTACCTTTCGCAGTAGATGACAAAACCAATCAGCGCTCACGTAAGTGGCTGTCGCATAATGGTACTTATGAATACCAAGATGGGCAGTTACTGGATGTGCTTCCGTTTATTCCTAAAACCAGTAAAAACGAAACCTACCGCCAAACAATTATCGACCAACAAGGTATGGATAATTTAGAGCGGTGGACTATCGCAAATACAGGCGACGGAAACCGGAACAATATGTTACTGCGCTACGCGATGATCCTAGTGGATGCAGGACTTCCATACGAAACCATTCTTTCTAAAGTGACTGGGCTTAACGATAAACTCCCGGATAAACTAGAAGATGCTGAATTGTTATCTACCGTGATGATTACGGTAAGTAAATCGATTGCTAAACAATAACTTTAATCAGGGCGGCCCATCGCCGCTCTTTGAACACACATACATCAAGAGGATTTTTTGATGAGCATTGGTAATAAAAATATTGTCCTAGTTATGGGCAAGCCTAATATGGGCAAATCAGCTTCGCTGATGAAAATGAAGAATCAGGACAAGATGATTTATCTGAATACTGATTTAAAAGAACTGCCGTTTGCTGATAATTTTATTAGCAATATTGAGGTAGCCGACGCTAATGATGTGCTGGGTTATATCGAGCAGATTGAGTCAGCGGAAAAAGTTGAAGGTGCAGTATTAGATACTATTACGTTTCTAATGTCGATGTATGAACGCCAGTATGTCGCCAACGCAACTAATGGACAAAAAGCATGGGGAGATTACGGAAACTTTTATCGTGAGTTTATTCATGCAATCAAATCCGGAACTAAAGATTATGCCATTTTGGCACATGAAGAGTCCTTCCTAAACGAGCAATCACACCAGATGGAGTCTAAAGTTCCTGTAAAAGGTTCAGTAGGCAAAACTGGCGTGGAGGCAGACTTCACCACCATCTTAGCTGCTAAGCAGATGCCTGTCAGTAAACTGGAAGAGCACGCCAACGATCTTCTTCACATCACAGACGAAGAGCGTGAAGATGGGCTGAAATACGTCTTCTGTACGCGGGTTACAAAAGAAACTGCAGGCGAGAAGATGCGCTCAGCTATTGGTTTATGGGACCGCAAGGAACTGTATATCGATAATGACCTTGAGCAAGTATTCCAGCGTTTGCGTGACTATTACCGTACAGGCAAAAAGCAGGAGGCAGCGTGAGCATTACCCATCCAGAAATGGTCGCTAAGCTCGTTAAGCCCGGTGACCAAATTGCGCGTGAAATGACAAAAAAGGACCTTCAAACGCTTACTGGTTATTGCGCGCAGCTAATCTTGGCTGGTTACAGTTTAGATAGCGTTAAAAAGCGCATTATTTATCGCCAAAACAATCAAGACACCGGACGTAAGCAGGCAGAGATTGAAGGCACACAAGCTCACCTCCTCCACATGGCAGTGGGCATAGCTGGCGAAGCAGCAGAACTACTCGATGCAGTTGTTAAATATGTTGAAGGTGACCGCCTCGATATCGACAACTGTATCGAAGAGTTGGGTGACATAGAGTTTTACATGGAAGGTTTCCGTGATGCTTTAAGTTTTACCCGCAAAAATATTCTCGATGCCAATATCGAGAAACTATCTGTCCGTTATGACGGACTTAACTATAGCGATCAAGCAGCACAAGATCGCGCCGATAAACAATAAGGAGCCTATTATGGGTGCATTTGCAAAGTTAAAAGACGATACGTCAATCCAAGAAGAAAAAGATGTTTTAGGTGGGGGAAGTAAGTTTGGTCCCGTTGCTTCAGACACTTATAACACAACTATTAGCATGATCTATACCCGCACAACCGCTAACGGTGCACGCTATGTCTGCATGACACTTAAAACAGCAGAAGGTCGTGAAATCCGCGTAGAAGACATGCTAGTTAACTCCGGCAATGCTAAAGGTAATAAGCATTACTACGAAACCAAAGCAGGTGAACGCCGTTACCACAAAGGCTATACCCTGGTAAACCACCTAGCAATGTTAACCGCTGAAAAGCACTTAGCTGAACTAGATACCGAAGAAAAAGTCATTAAGCTTTGGAACTTCAAAAGCCGTTCAGAAGAACCAACTAAGGTTCCAGTAATTGCTGAGTTGCTAGACAAGCCAATTACAGCAGCCATCTTTAATAAAATTGAAGATAAAACTGCTTACGATGAAGCTTCAGGCAACTATCTGGTTACGGGCGAAACTCGTACTTTTAACGAAGTAGATAAGTTCTTTCGTGCTTCTGACAACATGACTGTTTCCGAGCTAAAAGCTGGTGCTGACACCGCTACTTTCTACAATACGTGGAAAGCAAAGTGGGAAGGCAAAGTACGCGACTTTTCCTCTAAGGACGCTAAAGCAACTAGTGCGAAAGCATTTGGTAAAGCAGCAACGCCTACTCCTGAAAAATCGATCTTTGCCGCTTAATGGCGAATATTACTGTAGCAGGTTTTGACCCCAGCCTGAGAAATTGGGGTTATTGTATAGGTAATTACTGCACAGAGTCTAAGGCACTTACTATCGGGGATATAGGGGTCATTTGCCCAAATGTTCCTACCGGTAAACAAATTAGACAAAACAGTAAAGACCTGGTCTCCGCTCAAGCCTTATACGAAAAAGCCTTTACCCTTGCCATGGGAGTGCAGGCACTTTTTGTAGAGGTGCCTCACGGTTCCCAGTCCTCACGGGCAACTGTCTCCTATGCCGTTTGCGTAGGGGTACTGGGTTCAATGCGGGCGAGCGGAAGACCTTTTTATGAATTAACCGCTAACGAAGTTAAGTTAGCAACAGGATTGCCTAAAACAGCTTCAAAACAAGCAATGATCGACTGGGCAACGAGTAAGTACCCTAATGCTGCTTGGCCTACATATAATAAAAACGGCAAGACACTAGTTACCGCAGCAAAGGCAGAACACATAGCCGACTCGATCGCCACCATTCATGCGGGACTCCAGTTACAAGAGTTCCAATCACTCATAGCAATGACAACACATTAAGGAATTTTTATGCATATTATAATCAAGCAAGCAGAGCTTGAGGCCGCCGTACGTCAGTACGTTAGCGGGCTTGGCATCACTGCGCCCATTAACTCAGTATCGTTTACAGCAAAGCGCGGTGACGATGGTATTATCGCAGAAGTTGATGTGGGGGCTTCTCAGGCGTCCAGCGCATCAGCAGAAGCAACTTCCCCTGTAGCTCTCGTAGAAGGAGGAACAGAAACTATATCGGCCGATAGCGGCTTTAGCAGTAATACCTCTTTAACTGAAGAAGGAGACAGCGATGTTTCTGAAAAATCTTCTATCTTCGGCGGATAGGTATTTTCGAGGCCTTTTGATCACGATAGGGGGCGCAGTAGCCTTTTTAGTGGCAGCAGTAATAATAATAATAACACTGCTGATCACTTCCCTATCGGGGATCATTACCTCGCTATTTACTTTTATCATGCTCGTTGCTTTGTTTATAGGAGCTTGTATTGCTGACTTGCTCCCCAATAAAAAAGACAAGCCATAGAAAGCCCCGCAAGGGGCTTATTCACCTATCCCTAATATCTCTGTCAGAGCATTAACTGGCAGTATCTCAGCAACTGCCTCAGGCAGTTGTAACGCCCCACTTCCCACATTTACTGGCCAATGGTCCACAACAGATGAATCCAGTATGTCTGAAACATTAAAGACGTAATCACCTAAAGCCAGCACGCCAACAGCCCTAGCAGGGTTACGTTTCACGAGCTGTACGATTACCGTCTGAATCCTCACGTAGTACTTAGTAAACCACAACAAACCTTTATCATTCGCGTACTGAATGCCCTTATGCGTGGGTACGTTATACGAAACAAATGCTTTTCTTGCTTCACGCAATGCAGCTTCTTTAGACATTGGCTTTTTAGCTTCTTTAGTCAGGTACTCATACATCACATAACGTGAGGTAAAATCACTAAAAGTAGTGGCTTTGTTCATTACTTTATACAAAGTAGTATCGTGAGTTAAAAACAAGCGCTTAGCCCCAGACTTAACCCAAGGCGGCAACTTCGCAGTCTTCTCATCTGACCATCGGGCTAACTTACTGCTGTAAGAATACGGGTCTTCTTCTTGGGAGATATCCTCTACTAGCGTACTGTACATACCGTCATCCATTAAATCTTTGACGGGACTATTTTCAATTTCCGTATTAAGCTGAATTATACGCTGACGCGCAGCATCAGCAGTAATAGGCTTTTTATCCATATCTAGCACTGTATTTGTACCAATAGCTAATTGCTGATTGAGATGAAAAAGCTCTCTCTCATGTTCGAGGTAATCCATCGTAAAACCATAGGCTTCAACTTTTTTCTTTGCAATATAATTTACTGGTGCGCCCACCAACATTAACACTGAGGCGTTAGATAACTCATTCCCCATTAAAGTAAACCCAGTCTTAATTACCAGGGCATCTTTAATGATTTTGACTGCTTCATCCCACATGGCTCCGCCTTGTGACATCCGAAGAGCTGCCTGCTTACCTAACGGAACAACTTTGCCGTTACGTATTGTAGGGATTAGATTTTCAGCCAAGCCTACAAATAACTTAGTCATCAAGTCCCGTTCTTCAGGAATAGTGTCAAACAATGACGCGAGCGTGAACTTGCGATACCCAAACATCATACTGTATGACTGATTATGAATACGAATCGTATCCGTACCAAACTTCTGACGAATATACGCCTTGGCTTCATCTGGGAGCGTGTTATAGCGATCTCTAATCTCTGGATCGGGAGATTCAGGGCCGAATTGTATAAATGCGTTAGGTTCTTTAGCAAACTTTTGCTGATACTCTTCGTAAATTGCATCGATACCCCTTTTGTTAGTTATCGGCGTCTGTACCTTATTGAGTGTACTAGCGGCTATAGTGCCCATTATCTTGTCTACTTGGTTGGTAGGGTTCAACAAAGCACGCTTAGTGTCTAACGACATCATATAGCGGTAATTAACGGCATCGCCTTTGTGATCAATAATCGGAACAGTATAAGTTTCTTTGACTTTAGTTGGGTCAAAAGCTTCCCCATTTTTAAACATAGCAGCAATCCCGGCATCGATCTTATCCGTAGATTTCTTGTTCATTATCTTGGCGAAGGGATTAACCTCACCATCGACTATGTTAACCTGGCTGCCGCTGTTCAAAGCGTGCCCCCGGCTTTTCTTGGCGGCAGTAGAAAGAGACCCGCTAACGGTTTCAGCAAGCGCCCTATCTTTTATACGGTATAAATTACGGTTTTCCAAAGTAAAGTCGTTAGCGGCTTTATCCAGTTTGCCTACCATTTCATAGCCACTATCGATCATGTAATCATGTTTGGCGGCATCTTCGCCAATTACATCGATATAAGGATCATTGATGTCCTTGATATAGCCCTTAATCATGCTAACTGGGTTACCGTCAAACAGGTGTTTCTTGGCAGATACTTGCATCTCACGGTGGAGTAATAACAACAACTCAACCCCGTTGCCTTTGTCTTCGCGGTTTATTTCGTCCCGCAAAATTTGAGAGCCTATTTGCCGGACCGGCATAGGCGTATATTTAAGCGCGTACAGGCTAATTAAAGGTTCTAAGGCGGTAGCAACCGAATCGCCATAAACAGCCCGAGAACGGCTTAATTTGCTCTTTGTGTTGGCTTTGAAGGCTATATTGTGGGTATTCATCATTAGACTAGGCACAATGACCTTATTTGTCGCCATGTGATAGGCAAGAGCTTTAGCAGAGGTCAAATAATAATCAATATCTCTGTTACCTGCGACGCCCTTGAACGCATTAACGGTGTTGAGAATTTCTTTCTCCAATAATGCAGGGTCTGTAAGCATCTGCTCTATCTGGCTTAAGTCATACAAGCCCAATAACGCTTGAGCATCTGTACGAACAAACACATCGGTAAGGCTGGACGATTCTTGCTCAGACATTTTTCGGAGGAAGCGGTTCTTTACCAAAGTAGCAGTATTATCCAGTGTCTTCATCACACTTCTCTGCGCTGCATCGGCGGCATTAAGCAGTTGATAGCGCCAAGAGTTTTCTTCTGTCTCGCCTTTGGCTTCGTTGACTAAATCCATGCCTATCCCTAGTCGCCCAGTAACCATGCGGTTGCGTACTTTATCCAACGCCTTAACAAAATCTTCCACCTGTTCAGAGGCTACAATGTTAACTGCCATACCGGCTGTTTGGACAAGGGTAGAACCAGACTTAGTAAAAAAAGCTGATTCAGTCGTTTTCTTAATGCCTTCACGGACGGCTGTGGCTAGTTTTTCGCCAGTCGCATCGGCTAAGTCACTAATAGGGCTGCGACTCGAATAAATGGCCGATTTACGGCGGTTTTCCGCAGTAGCCAAATCAGTGACCATCCGAATAATACTCACGCTGGCAGATTCACCTGCGTAGGTACGCGTCATTAAGCGGTTGAGGTAAGCCACCATTTTGTCGATAAAAAGCTTAAGCGACTCAGCTAAATTCATGCCTCTACGTGTACGACTATCAATGGCTTTCTTCTGATCATTGAGTATTTGCGTCAGAGGTGAATACACCATTGCAGCTGCAGCAAAGCGGCTCAAGTAATCAGCAGAATTGCCCTTAGCGCCTGTTGTCGAGAAAATAGCGGCATATTCGTCTTTGCTTAGCTTTGCTTTTATATCTGGGTTTTTTCTAGCCTGGTCATAAATCGACATTAGCTCTTTACGGCGAACTGCTGAGTTCTGTAACGAGCCTCGAATAGCAATCTCTAACGATTCCAGTACAAACTCTTCTTGATGCGATAACTGTAACCTCGCTGAAACCAGTGAACTAAAGGGTGTATGCCCTGTGGCTTTAGCGTGAAGATACACTTCCTCTGCGGTCGCTGGAGAGTTATTTGCTATCTCGGCCTTAATGGGACCTTCGGCACCGTATACGGCATAAACCACGCTAGACAGGATACCCTGCAGCTGTTCCACCCGTTTTGCGCTATGCGGGGTAGCTTGGGTTTTGCCCAACGCATCCAATACTTGTGCTGAAGTAAAAGTTCTTGCGTCGTTTGATTCCATTTTAAACCTGCGGGCCTTTTGCGCCTTGCCCTCCGGGCGAGCGCTCTGGCCCAGCAGTTGAAAAGTATTGTGTATGGTTAGTTCCAAAGCTGTTCTTGTTTCAGCATTCTTTTTCGTATTCGGTAAAACCAGATCCACTAACAATTTCACAAAGCGTTTTAAGGCCGTGGCCATTTCTTGGAAACGCCCGGTCGTATTTTCGACAATCTGCCCTTCTACTTGAATACCCGCCATGTGTTTCTGGAAGGCAGGATTGGTCATGCCCCAACTAATGAACTCGTGAAGATCTTTTAAGGCTTCTTTGAACTCGCCGTTTTGGGTGCCGTCTTTAACAATATTATATAAACCATTAAGGTCATCGATGATTGCCTTGTTTTCTGGAGAGAGTTTTTTCCCTTCTTCCCAGTCAGCAATAGTGTGAGCCACGGCAGCGTGTGTCAGTTCATGAGCCAGCAGTTCCCCAGTAATACCTGAGTGTACAAAGTCAGGGCTTTTGATGTTTACGGAATCCCCACCAGGATCTATTGAGTACCACCCACGGGCAGTTTTAAGGCCTTTATCCCGAGAGTTAAACTCAGACTGCGGAGTAATGTATTTGACGGGAATTTGCTCGCTAACATGCGTGCTTAAAGTTTGTAATAACTTGCCTAAGTACGCGTTGGTTTTGCCTACCTGTTTTGCGGCCTGTCTAGCTAACTGTTTTGCGTTGCCTTTGCGTTGTGCTATGGTTTCTACCAGTTTCACTAAGTCAGGGTCAGACGGTACACCCGGTGTACCCACTCTACCCCACTCAGTATTAGTTTCGGCTTGCTCAGGCGTAACTCGAGTAGGTACAGGCGTAGATTCTGTTGCGTCGTCTTTATCAGCGATAGGTGGTACTGCAGCCAGTGCATCACTATTGGTATTCTCAACAAAGCGCGTTTCAAGAAACCCTTCGATGCGTTTTTGTTCCGCCGCTAAGTTTTTCTTGTCTTGCTCCGTAACAACATAGCTACCGGCACCTTCACCGTTTTTATCGATGGGGGGAAACGCATACTGATCTACTACTGTGACCTCTTGAAGAAACTTTAACTTAGACACAGTTGCCTCCGCCGCTTCTTTGGTCCATGCTCCCTCCATTTCTTTAGTGATGGGTACGTTAGCTTCTTTGAATTTAAAAGTATTTGGATTGAATTCCCATACTTTTATAGTCGCGCTATTAATTGCTTCACTTAACCCTTCGTACTGTCCGCTCAGTTTATCTCCAGCCAAAAAAGAACGATTAAGTGCGCTCGTCATTTCCATTGGGAGCGAGTAGCCTGCTAGCATCCTAAAAGTGTTTCGATTAAGAGTGGTAGCAGTGTCTACCATTTGGCCAACACCGGTGCCTGCCGCATCATGTACGTTAAGTACCGGTTGCTCTGCTACAGTTAGTGTCATAATGGCACTTTCTGTGGCGTGGGTTGCGCCGATAACAGGCCCTGCCCCAGGCTCAGTTAACGCTATACGTTTACCTGTCGTGGTATAGTATTTTTTACTGGTAGGTGACTGTTGGCCCACTTTAATTAATTTTCCTGGTACACCTGGAACAGCTGCGGAGGCATAAGCGTGCTCAGCTTCTGTCCCTACAGCGGTAGTATATGCATGTTTACCTAGATAGATCCCAGCTGAAATATCTCCGGATAACCGAGATAATGGCGTATGCATGGTAGGTTGAAGCGGGCTCAAAATATCTTCGATTCTTTTTACCGTTTCTGGAGGCAATGCTTGTAGGGCTACGTCTATCTTAGGAGCAGACTTTTCTTTATGGTATTTTTTAGAAGGGATGCTTCCATCTTTAATACCCTTTTTATAAAAATCCTTAACCAGAAATTCATAAGCGGCGTTATAGCGTGCCCAAGCAGCTTGCGCCACTTGGTTTAACGTATTACGGGTGCTAAGAAACGATTCAAAACGATTATTTAAAGTATCTTTCATCGCAACGCCTATAGAATTGCTAAACGCTTTAAGTATGGCTGCTTCTTCGGTTGACGATAAATCAAGATTCCACGGATTTCTTGGTACTCGTACAAGCTGGGTTTTTCCGCTAGGATCTGCCACCTTATTGAGGTTGTTAATCAGGCTTTCTGCAGTAGCATAGTTACCTTCTTGCAACGCTTTCTCGTACTTGTCATAAAATGTTTCTAGAAAAGACGCTCCCATGCTGTTAATTGCTTTGTTTAAACCAGAACCAAAAATAAGTGCAGTTAAAGGCTGCTTAACAAAACTTCTGGTGGATTTTGGGTCAGAGCCGACAATAGAGAGAACTGCATGCGCTCTCTGAGATTCTTCAACAGCAAGAAGCCCGGTATTGTTTACCATGCTTTCTGCTACTTGCTCATACAGGTCTTTCTTATTTTGAGCTTTACGGTCAGCAATACTGCTATCGTTGCCGTCACCAAAAAATCCAAAAGCCTCTGCTTGTTCGATAGTTACCGCACCAAGCCCTACTTGGGCCAAGGCAGGCCCGTTATTCACCCCATCAATTTCATACATGATGTCAGTAAAGAACTGCTGCCTTTCTTGAGTATTTTCAAAGCGTGCATAAGTAACCAAGGCATCTAGGGTATGCTGCCGAGCACCCCCAATTTCTACCATAGTGGCAATAGCTTCCTGCTGTGCTTGGTTTAATTTCTTTTGTACGCCATTTTCATCTAAGCCCGCATCAAAGCCAGCAATAATCGCATCAATCGCTGCTCTGAATTCGGGAGTAAACGTCATTTCTTCTAACTCACGAATAACGTCTAGCTGATAACGGGTGTCTGTGTCGATGCCCATACCTTGAGCTACAGCTACCTTAAATAATCGTTGGCTTTTGCTAGAAGGATTTACTACATCCACCTCCGTAAGCCACTCTTTTTTGGTGACCATGTGACGAACGTATTTATCCGTTTGTGGATTTAACACGTTAGACTTATTGTTAGTGCGTTGTTGCTTGGTTACAACGGGGGTTAAATAAAACTCTTGGTCTTCTTCAGGACTGTACCATCCCCAAAAGTTATCGATGCCTCTTTCAATACCTCTGTTGCGTGCTTCTATAGAATTTACATTACGACGGAGCGCAGGCTTGTCTTCGGTAGGACGAACAATGCCTGCAACTGCATCTACTGTAGATCGGTCAAGCACATTAGAAATTTGTGCCATATCAACACGAGGCGCCCAAGCCTCTTTACCATACTTATCGTAAGCTTCAGCCTGTTTGGCTGGTATACGGGTTACGCCGTTTTTAACAATTTTTTGTACGAAATCTGCAGCTACATCAGCTGGAGGAGTATCTCCACTTTCTATGAAGAAAAGTTTATTGAGGAAACTTTGACTGCCTTTACTACTAGATACTATGGTTTGTAACCAGTCGCTGTCTGGGTTAACTGAAACAAAATTCTGAGGTTGTTTTAGTACAGACGTATTAGCTCCCAAAAGTTTCTTTTTATTTTCTTCGTTAAGAGGAAAAGCCAAAGAAACTGTATTGTGCTGTTTCTCTACTACAATATCGCTATGCGTAAGCACTGCTAAGATATGCTGGCCCAGGCTCAGCTCTAATTTTACTTGAGTATCCTCTGGTGCCCCTCGATGCGCTTTAAGTCCTGCTGCTTGTGCAGCACGCTTACCCAAATCAGGAACAACTTGGTTACTCCTCGTACCTATATTTTTAAGCTCTTCGTAAATGGAGTTAGGAAGATGGCCTTCCTTATCTATGTTTAACATCTTTTTAACTTGTTTGCGGGCATGTAGTTCCATCGTACTACCGTTTTCACCCAAGTAAGTAAAGGCAGCTAAAGCCATAGCAGTAATGTCGTTTTCACTCACTTCGCCTGTAGTTTCGTCAATTAAAAATTTAGCTACATCTTCATAGCGGTATAGGTCGCTTTTCTTACCCTGCTCTATACTCTGCTTAAAGGCCTTCTTAAACTCTTCGTGAAAACGTAAGAAGGTAAAAAAAGCATCGCCTTGCTGGGGTGTGCCATTCTCATCGGAAACCAGAAAATCGCCTAGTCGGTTTACATCTACATCACCTTCAGGCGTAAAAAGAGATGTAATAAAATTTTTGACGGCCGTAAGCGGGTTTAGCGCTTTACTGGTTAGACTACCTTTCTTACGCACAAAATACTCTTTAACCAGATTGGCCGCCTTAAAGTCTTCTTGTGGAATGGTCCCTGAACGCTTAGGTGACGTTTCGACCTGCTCTTCTACAGATGAGTCTGTAGTTTGGTTTTCAGCCGATTCAATAGGCGAATCAGCAGATACAACGGTTTCAGTTGTTACTGGGGCTTGCTCAAGTGTACTAGACTCTGCAACAGTATTTTCTTGAGTAGGTTGACTAGAGGTATTTGGCGTACTGACTGGGACTGCTTGCGACTCAACTGGCGCTTTAGGCTTCTCAGCGGGTTTATCCGCCTGTTGTGGCGGGTTGGGTGCAGGGGCCTTGGTGCTTACCCAATCCCCTACTGTGCTGGTGCGAAACTTAGGGTCACTCTGCTCTACTAACCAAATTTGTTCCTCTAACGTCGTGCGTTTAGAGCTTTCCGCTGTTGCTTTGTCATAGGCCACTTTGGCCATATCAATTAATTCTATCTGATAGTTAACTGCAGCATTAAACGCCTCTTCCGCTTCAGAGAATTCTGAAGGGAAATCTACGCCCCAAATATCCATCAGCTGTTTGGCTTCGTATGCAGCACGAGGGGATGGCATATAAGAATCCAGCGTAAACTTGGCTTGGCGCCTCATCCATGTTTTGACTAACCCAGCTATTTTCTTTTTGCCTTCTGCAGGGTCAACTACGGAAAACAAATCCTGTTCAGTTATAACCTTAATACGTTTTTCATGCTCTACTCTATTATCAAACTCTTTTTGTGTAACAGGAAAGTCCCTAGCGGCCTCCTCCTCTTCACTCAAAGCCTTATTTAAAAGTCTATTGTATATGTCAATAACGTCGTCATTATTTGTACCTACAGCAATACGCATGCTGTCTACTTGCCTACCCAGTGTACTTAATCTCTCGCTGTCCCGTGCCATCTCCCGAGCATCCGCTAATGCTTCGTTAGCAGTGGTTCCCACATCCATTGATCGCGCACTTAGTTCCGTAAACCGGTCCAACAGGGCTTTGTACTCCTCGTTTATCTTTGTATATGCGCCTCTCAGTTTAGCCAAGGCTTCATCGGTAAAACCCTTTGCGATTTCCTTGGCCTCTTTAGAGGAGGTAGTCGGGGCTGTCACACTTTTCTGCGCCAACTTAGCCGGTTCTGTACTTTTTTCTGCGGCAGGCTGAGCCGATTGAGCAGCCTTATTCGGCTCACTAGACTTTGGTGCTGGAGTGTCTTTAGATTTTTGTGCTCTTTCCTGTAACGAAGATGTATTGGTTTCCTGGGTAGGAGTCGCAACATCGGCAACTGCCTCTGAAGACTTATTAATATAATCTCCGCTAACAATGTCTGCTTCAACCGCAGTTACTATTTTGCCTGTATTGGTTTTGAACTGTAATTGCGTGATAGGGGCAGAAGGACTTCCGCCTACCTGCTCCACTTTACCGGTGAATGTGGCTTTAAAGTCTAGAGGGTTTCTACCGCCGTAATTTAATGTAACAACTTTTCCTTTATTAACTTCGGCAATTTTAGTATTTCTAGCGTTATATTGAGCGACCAGTTCAGGGGTGTTAAGTCCGCCTTTTACAGCTTCAGGGATTACTATCTCTGATGGCGCCTCTACGGTTTCCGCCTGCACCTGCGGTGCTGCTTCAACCGTCGGCTCTGCCGAAGCGGTTGGAGTAGTAGCGGCAGTTTCAGTAGGTGTAACTTCAGGGGTGCTTTGTGTCGTTGGTTGAGTGCCCTTGACTAAACCAATAGCACTACCGACTTGCTTACCCGCAGAAGTAAGCACAGCTTTTTCTGTAGATAACACATCAACCATTTTCTGAGTGGCTGCTTTGCCCTTGTCAGACTTGTACGCAACCCAACCGCCATGATCTTTCCCTTTAGGAATTTTATCGCTGATACTCCATTCTTTCGTGGCCGAATCCATTTTTACAAACTGGGGTTTACCCGTAGATTCAACTAGGTTTTGCGCCTCAGATACGGCTGCTAACTTCTTATCGCGGTTAACGTAAAAAGCGCGTAACTTCTCTAATTCGGTTTCTGCTGTAGCTGTGTCACCGTCAGACAGCGCAATAGAAGCATCTTGGACATACTGTGAAACACCTTTAAAGCCTTCCCCACCATTGAGCACTTCGCTATTAACTTGTTTTAGCGTCTTATTGGCGTTATTAGCTTGCTTAACCTTTTCAAGGTCTTTACGGGTTTGTTGAACGGCACCTACATAATCACGCTCTTCTTGTGCTAATACTTGTGATTGACCTAAACGGGAGAGGTCTTCGTCGGAAAACTCGTCGGGGGTGCGCATCGCCAGTTTAAGTACACGTTCCTTCTCTTCCGTAACCTCTTCTGCTGATTCTGCCGTTTCAATCTTTTCAAGCATTGTCTCCTTTTCTTCAGGTGCCGGTGCGGCTTCTTTTGCTAAACGATTGTTAATCACTTCAGCACTAGAACGGGTAGCTTTTAGTGCGTTATTGGCTATGCCTAAGTCACGCTTTAATGTGGCTTTCGCTGCTTCATCGGTTTCCTCGGCGAGACTGTTCTCCAAAGAAGCAATATGTTCTTCTTGGGCTTTAAGAATGCGATTGGAACGTGCACGGATATCTTCAGCAGAACGGGGAGCTTCTTCACCTTCAGCTAAACGACGCTCACGATCGGTACTGATAACGTCATTAGCCTGCATGGCGTGAATGGGGCTGTAGGATTCTTTATCTTCTGGGTTTAGTAAGGGAGACTCGTCGCCCGTAGTAATGGCGCTAACAATATTCTCGCGGCTTTTTTCGGTATTAAGATCAGGACTAACCACTTGCTCAGCAGCAGGGCCGTCTTGAGCTGCATCGGCAAGCTCATTAGCTACGCCCTTCATAACACCTATACCACCACCGGTGGTTGCACCGCCTAATAAGCCAAGACCAATAGACTCACCTAAGCCTTCAGTAAGCTCTTGGGACTCGTCTACAGACTGAACAGCGACGTTACCGATAACATTACCCGTACCCTCTTCAAGTACCTCTTGGGCACCTTCAGCTGCACCGCCGACTACTGTACTGCCGATAACACCCATACCGGATTTCTTGCCAGCACCTGCTAAGGTCTTCTCTAAGACATCGCCGCCGGGTACAACTTTCTGGGTAACCAGGCTAGCTAAGGTAGCCGTAGCTAAAGCAGCACGCGTTCTATTAGTGGCAATCTGTTTCTTGGCTTCTTCGCGCCCTACAACTTGGGCGAGCTTACGAAACTCAGGATTAGCGTCCCAAACATCGTCGCCTAGGCCTATCAGGCTGTCATACGTACCACTGGCGACATCGGCACCGTGTAGCGCGGATGAACCAATTGCACCACCACGACCAGCGGCAGTAGCCGCTGCTGTAGCACTGGTAACACCACGTAAAGCATTAACGCCTTTTGCCGCGGCTCCAACACCTTTACCGATAGCACCGCCTGCAGCTAGATTGGGGAGTTGTTCAACGATGAAATTGGAGAATAGTCGGGGGTTATCTATTGTTGCCCATATTGCAGCATTCGCTTTACCTAAGGTGCCGTCGGCATTACGAATATCTTCTGCCCGCCTACCTTCCCAAAAAGGAGTAAGCAGGCCTTTTCTCTCGTTGTACCATTCTCTATTTTCTTGGCCGGTATTGCGCAACCAGTTATCCATATCGCCGGTTACTGCGCCCTGAATGGTACCTGCTCCCTCTAAAATCGCACTAAAGCCCGCCCCTAGGCTTGCTAAGGTATCTCCCATTTGGTAGCTAGGGTCTCTTTTACGGCGTGCAATATGATCCAACATTTCCTTTTTGCGTTGGGATTTTGCGGCTAGCCTGCCTTTGCTAATGGCTGCACGTAAAGCCAATTTATTATTAAAATTAGGGTCAAAAGGGGTAATTTCAGAATAGTCGTCGTTTGCCATTAATCTCAGCCATTGCGGTAAAAGTAAACCTACCCTATCGAGAGTGGGTTTACTTTTCTGAGATTTTTGCTGAAAGAAGCCTTTAACGGCCTTACCCTAAACGGTAAAAATCACTACCTAAAAGAAAGGAATAAAGTCCAGTTAGGGACGAGGCGGATTACGCCCCCAATAATGGTTGCCCCAGTGTTGTTTGCCAGGCGAAGCGTCGGGCTGAGGCTCTCCAGTCGTAACCACCGGCTTCATCTTACCTGCCGCTATATGCGTATTTAAGGACGTAATAGCCATTCCAAGTTGACCTCTACCAGCACTTTGATTTAGCATCGCGTGGTCTTCTATAGCGCGTAAGTCCGTTTGGTACTCTAAATACTTACGATAACTGGGAGCAATGTCCTCAGCTACTTTTTCAAATGCGTCAGTAATACTGATATTTTTATTAAAGTAATCCGAGTGTACGAGATTCATTGCTCTGTCAAGATGCTCTTCTCTAAACGCTATGTGTTCCGTTACGGTGTCGCCGTTAGTATTTTTGAAAGTGATGGGGATTCCCTGCCCTAAAGCCTGCGCACTGAGGGTATCGTACTCTTTACGCGCTTTAGGGCTGCCCATCTCTCTGTAAAACATCGCATCATTGCCCGTTGCTTCCCACAAATCATTACTGTCATTGCGCTTTGCGCCTTTTTCCATTAACTCCGTGTAGGTTCTGTTTATAACGGCTTGGTTACTCTCATTGGAGTTTCTTGGCGTAAAATAGGTATTGTTTTTGTAACTAACATAATCTCTATCCAGCTGTGTCAAGTTTCGATTATATTCTCTGGTGGCATACACGTTACCATCTTGGATGAGTGTGCCCCTAACCGCGTTTTTAATTTCCGATACCTCTGTAGAGTTGGGCCTAATGTCTTCATGCCCCTCTGGCCCAATTGTTGACAAAACAGGCGACATAAGGGTTTTTTCAACTTCCGACAATGACGAAAACTCAGTTTCACTCATTATAGTGTTCAGTTCTTTTACAACTTGCTGCGCTTTGAGCATGCCTACAGGTGTTTTGTCTGTAAGTAGCTCGTCCAGTCCTGTCCATGACCCATTATTAAAAGAAATGCCTTTATTTGATAAAATTTTAGAGCCACTAATAACTGTGCTTAAAGTGGCATTACTACGTTGATTGTGAGCAGCTTTTTCACCTGATGCGTGATTTATCGCTGCATTACCCAAATGCTTTGTCTGAGAATCGACCAGTGTTTGGGCCTCTCTTCGTAGCGTGTTATTGGTTTCGGCCGCATTTTTCTTATCTGTTTGATCTTTATCTTGTTGCGCTTCCCTATGCGCGGCTAAAATTGAGGTTTGGCCCATTTTACTAAATTCATCACCGTACTTTTCTACTAAAGCGTCGCCGCCGGGGTAGTCACCCTTTTGATAAAGGGCTTTAGCCTCTTCGGCATAAGTACCGTAATCTCTGGACAATCCGGCCACTTCAGCAGCATGAGTACTGGCTTGGTGATCATTGCCCCATTTCTGCATATCGGCAACTTTACCCCCAAAATGCTCTTTATTGCCGTTCAGGTAATTAAGGCCTTTATCCAAACCTTCAGATGCGACTATAGATTTAAACTGCTCTTCATAAGGTTTACGGAGAATACCTTGCTGTGTTTCATTAAAGGCATTGTCAGCTGTAAAAGCCGACTGCAAAGCAGTCTCATGCTTATCTAAACCATCACGGTATACAGACTGATCAAAGTTGTTATTCTTTCCCTGCGTTAGCTGCTCAAGCCCTGCACGGGTAGCATCGGTACCGACAGTATCTAAAGTCTGATTAGCAATGAAGTTTTTTAACTGATCAGTATTTTCTTGCTGTTGCTCTGTGTCTTTAGAGCTAGCCAAATCAGTTAGACTTTGCAAACCTAAAGCCGTCTGAGCGTTGCTACTAACTAGCAGATCGTTAGCAGTATCTGAACTAACAGCATTTACATTTTTCCAAGTGATCGCGCTCATACGTATTCCTTAAATAGTGCCTTGTACGCCATATTTTGCTAAGTGATCTGCCGTAGTCAATGAATTAGCTCTTTGTTCATCAGTCAGTAAACTTCGACCATAAGTATGCCGCCGTTCTATTTCAGCATTGGTAGTTTTGGCAGAGTTTGCCAAATTAGCTTGAGTCAGTCCTTTCATAAAATCTAGCTCGTCCCGTGCTATTTTATTGCCCTGCATGCCATTGTAAGCCGAAAACAGCCCCGCACCCGCCTGAAGGCCAGAAGCCAATAAACCCCAATCAAATTGGTTTTTTGTATCTGGAGAATCGAATAAAGAAGGTTTGCGTTTGGCCGCATCTACCCCCCACTCTCCCGTTTCTAAGTTAAAATTGCCCAAACCAAGATCGGAGTTTTCAAATTGATTTGTGTCAAAGTTAAGCTGCTTTGAAAAGCCAAGGTCTGGGTTTTCAAACCCACCAGTATTCAAGTTAAAGGTCTTTCCGAGGCCAAAATCTGAGCTTTCCCATATACCTGTATTTAGATTAAAGCGTTTTTGTAGCCCCACTCCTGAAGGAGCTCTGGGATCTTGGCCAAGGGATTTCAGACTCTCTAATCTGCGGGCAGAAAGCCCCGTAGAGTCGTATGTAGTTGACATAGTGGTACCTCAAGTAAGCGTTAGAAGGAGTGTCCTACACTTTGTATAATTTATCTGAGATATTTACAGCGGGGTAGTCCGGTTCAGGCAGTGTCAAAGCTGTATCGTGGTAAGTTTCAGCAAAAGATAGCGTGGTAACGCCGGGGTTGGTCTGGTGAATACTGACGTCATAGAAGGTTTCTGGCGACATTTGGCTGTCAAAGTAGCTACTACGTCGATTTAGGTATAACGGGTTGAAGTCAGTGGTCTCCAGCAACTCTTCTGCTCGCTTAATTTTTTCCATGACGGCATCAGAGTCTTCTAGCAGCTCTTCTAGTTCTTTTTGTAGGTCTCTACCGGTATCTATCATGATATCATTAATGGCATCAATACCTGCGGTAGCTATCGCCAGAGCATCTTTAGCAAAGGGCATAGCCTTCAGGCTGTCGACAGACCTGGTAAGTGCGCCGTAAGCACTGGTGAGTGCTAACAGAATCAAGACTGTGTCTACACCCAGTTCTTCTGCTAAATATTCAATCGCCTCTTTCATAATGTACGTAATTAGTACTTCTTTAAGCGCTGCAAGTACTAATTGAGTAAAACTTTGTATAGCCACTGCTCCAACTGGGTTGAAAGTCAGCGCGGTTCCTACGACAAAGAGAATACCTTGGAACTGTTTATTTGTGTACCATTCAAGGGTAGTCTGCTGTGCGAGGTAGAAGTGTATGCTCAGTGATTCGCGGATCAATTCATCACGCTCTGTATAAGGCAACTGCTCCAGCACGCTATCAATAATAGGTATCCAGAAACCAGCTTTACCGGGCGCGTTCATAGGAGGGTTATGTTCTCTAGGGAGTCGTCCTTGAGCAGCGGAAAGAACGCCTTCAAGGTCACCCCTCCAGGCTCCTGTAGTGTAATTGCTGCTCATGCGAGGACCTACTAGATAGTCGCCATGATCCTGAGGTATATCCCAATTCCACGTAGTAGCGCCTTTGCTCTTTAGGCGCATCAACAGACCAAATCGGGTGACTACATCCCCAGGTAGATCAGTAGAATCGTATGAGTAGTAGTTAAAGGGAAACCTTAAATTGGTCACCTCCCTGACTTTGCTCAGGGTCATTATATTTTTAATTAAATACCCCTCAAGCTTTCGGCCTACCTGTTTTTCCATGTACCCATACCAGTGCCGCCCATGCTCTATATTGTAAGCTTCTCCCAGATAAAAAGTGTATTTAGGGGCATTCCCAACACTAAGTACATTCAGTGAGCGGTATGGGGTGATCGTATCGCAACTGAATATGTGGTTAAAATCCCCCTCCTCTTGCGTAATAGTATGTGAGGTGCCGCTAACCTGAGTATGGTAAAGCGTTGTAAAAAATTCCCATGCGTATTTACCACGAATACTTGAATCGCGGTAAATAGAGTGCGCGTCTAGGTCTATTGCAAAAGTAGCGAAGACTGCATCAAGGTCAGCGACACCTTGGGGATTTTCGCTAATTGACTCCTGTATACTGTCGAAAGAGCCACCTAGTGCAGTTAACGCTCTGACGGCATTCTGTTTGTCTGTTCCAGTAACCCACTGCTTGTCTTTACGAAGTACCACAACAGGGTACCCCTCACCTTCCAGCTTATACGTACTAGTTTGTGTTTTGATTTGTGATTCTTTTAACCCAACAATGGTTTTGTTCACATAAGAATACCGTACATAAGATTCGGCCCATGGCCCTCTTTTAATCCAGTTTACGTAATAAGAGGGTTCGGGCTGCGGGAGAGTAAAATCCACCCGTATTAGGGTTGCTGCCCAGGCGGCATACTCGTGGTTATGTGTGTACTTGCCCGGATAAGGACTAATCCAAGAAAAACTGTATAAGGTGTGCGTAGAATTTTCAATGGAGCCGCGTTGGAATGTGCAGGGGTCAAAGTACAGTGACATGTATTTCGGTCTGGAAATTTCATAAGGGCCATAGACATACGTACCATCCTCCATATCGCGTTGAAACATGTTCCACTCAAATCGTGATTGCAGTTGCGCTGCGGTATCCCAGAAAATAGCCATACCTATAGGGAGATACTTTGTGCCCTGTTTAAGGGTGACCTGCGTTTCCCTCTTCTGTCTTTGAAGCACCTCACCATAGTATTTGTAAGGCCCGTTCTCTTCTTCAGCGGTCCAAGCCAGTCCTGTATAGTCTTCCGCTATTAAATTACCGTTGCTATCTCTGCCGATATGTTTTTGTTGCTCCACTCCGTCTATCCAGAGTGATTGTGCATCAACGTAGGTAGTCGTTGTATCATAAAAATATGAAGGAGTAGGGAGGACATTCGGCGTTTTGTCAGTGTGCAGCCCCCTAGAAACAGAAGCCGAAGGTAGTTTCGCCTGGGTAAAGTAGTTATACCAAAATGAGTTGCTGGCAGCCTCCCCTATAGCGCCCAGATCGGCACGACCGGCAGGCGCCAGTACGTCTTCTAGGGCATTAATGACTGCATCTTCAGTTACAGTTCTTTGCGCTCCGAAGTGGGTACCACGCAAAATTGTACCCACTTGACCGGAAGACCTAAAACGGTTTAACGCGTTCTGATAAGATGTAATCTGCGAGGCGGTATCTAAACCAAGGAGTAAATCGGCTAAAGATTCCCCGGTGAGCACACTTCGTAATACTTTATTTTCTTGAACGATCTCTGGCTGGAGGTAGGTAATAGATACGTCAGTTTTAAGGATACGCTCCGTTTGCCAGCCGGTAATATCACCGATACCCCGTAATGCACTGTCTAACGCATCGTTTAACTCGTGTAATATGCCAGAGACAATATCTTCGACCACGTCACTGACAAAATTCCAAGCGTCCGTGATTAGATCAGTTAGAGGATCTAATATGCTCATAGCTTAATTAATTTTTCCGGCGTTATCCCTTAGTCTCTTGAAAATATCATTCATCTGCTTATTCCCTACTTCAGTTGGCGCTTCCGTTACCAATCCCTGAGTTTGGGCTATGTTATAAATATCACCGAATACTTTGGCTGCTTTCTGTTCCGAGTTTCGTGCAAACCCTTCTGTCTGAGCACCATAAAGCGCCTTCTGTTTACCTATAATAGAATCAGTATCTACACCCGTAGATAGTATCTGCGCTTGTTCTGTAGCCTGTTTTTGCGAGAGTAAACTGGCTTCATTACTAATCTTAGTGCGCTGATGCGCAAGTAAACTTTCTTCACCAATAGCACTCTGATCTGTATTAGCTTTCTCGGTATTAATCTTGTACATATAAAGCTCTTTTTCTTTCGCCTGAGTCTCTTTTTGAGCACCAAGCAAATTGGTCTCAGCAGTTAGTTTTTTCTGTTGAGCTACAATAACGTCTTTTTCGCTTTCTGCATTTATTTTTTGCTGAGAAATTAAAGACGTCTGAGCAGTAGTCTGTTTTGCGCCTTCTTCGCTCGCAAGCACATCTTGCTTGAGTTTGAGCACTTGCTCTGTTGTTAGACTCTTTTCATCTGCAGTTTGTTGTTTAGTGCGTGCTGTTTGTTCTTTGGCTAAAGCCGTATCTTGTACAATTTTGTCTTTTTGTTTCTCTGTCGCTGCAGTTTCGGCAACCACCGCAAGAGCTTGTTTGTCAGTTAACGTCTTCTGCGCTTTGACTGCTTCAGTATCCTCAACAACTTTAAGGGCCTGGTTACCAGTTAAAGTTTTTTGTGCTTGGGATAAAGCTGACTCATCAGCAGTTTGTGTAGCAATCTGAGTAATTTGTTTTTCTGTTAATTTAGTATCTTCAAGGACTTTAGCCGCTTGGTTAGTGGTTAAACTCGTCTGTGCCTTAGCTAGCGCAGATTCATCTACGGTCTGTATGGAAACCTGAGTAGCTTGGTTTTTAGCTACTTTGGTGTCTTCAACGACTTTAAGAGTTTGCTGCCCAGTCAGAGTAGTTTGTGCAGCAATTTGAAGTGCATTGGCTTTTACTAGCGCCTCTTCTTCTTGAGTCTTAGTAAGTTGAGCTTGTATTAACGCGTTCTCAGACGTAGATTTAATTTTTTCAATCAGAGCAATGTCTTTCTGAACTTGCAGCAATTCTAACTCTGCAGTTAGCTTATCTTTGGTTAACGCAAATTGAATTGCTTTATCCATTGCTGAATTTAAAGAACCCAGATATACCTCAGCATAATCTTTTTGGTTAATCCGCCCTGCGCTATACTCCTCTTTAAGATACCCTTTAATGGCATCCATTAAGACGTTTAGCGCACCTTTATCGCTGGCGGCTTCAGTGATTATGCTACTTAATTCTATCTGAGACATACTGGGCCCTTAAATTGTTATGCAGCTTCGTTAGATTTACTCATGGCTTGCGCCTTGGCTAAATCAGCTAACTCTTCTTTAGTAAGATCATCTAAAAGTGCTACAGTGAACTCTTTCGAGATTTTACCTCGACGAGATTCAATGCCGCTTTTAGGGTCACGTACCGTATAAAATGTTTGATAGGTTTTGTCCTTAATCATGTCATAAATGACCTGAGGAACGTGCCAGTCAGTGTCAAATGGTACCATCTCACGAATAGTTCCGGTGACACCGGAACTAAATGTAAATATCTGACCGGGCCACTCGTTTTTACGAGAATTCATACAGCTAACGCGAATGCGGCATAAACGCATAAACTTTCTACGCAGCGCTTTGCGTTGGGCTGATTTACTTAAAACGGGCGCAGCTTTGCTTTTTTCTTCTGCTTTAGGTTTAGTGCTGCCACTTGAAGCCAGTGCTTCTAAATGGTCTGCAATTTTTTTACGTAAGGTTTCTGTGCCAATATTGCCAGAAAAGGTAATACCCAATTCTGTGGCTTCTGCTTTCAGCACCTCTTTTTCTTCGAGTGCTGCTTGTTCTTCGGGGGATAATTCGTCAGTCATTGCGGTTTTCTCCGATGGCTATATAGAAAAAATGGGAGGCAGTTTTACCTGCCTCCCGGTTAGGTTACATAGGTGCTGCAGTTAAGATACGGCCAATACGTTCTGGACGTTGCTCAAGGAAACCGTAGTACCACTTGATAGACATAAAGCCAGTCTCGCCAAATGGATCATTACGGTCCGCAGTGTCTACACCAGGCTTCTTGTGAGTGATCTTGAACTTCACAGTCTTCCCGTCAGTTTGGAAACCAATAGTAGAGAATGCACCATCACCAACAACCAACATTGGAAATACGTCATATCTCTCGTTAGTTTCGTAGCAATCGTCGCCACCACTTGCGTCAGCACCTTTACCTGAATAAATCATCATTTCAGGTACAACAACTAAGCGGAAGTGACCAATAGTGCCGATCTCGCCGTTTAGTGTAGTGGTACCAGCTGCATACTGGTGTACTGGGATAAACGCTTGCTTACTGTGCAGGTCTACCATTCCTTCCAACAAAGGTTGAAGTTCTGCACCGATATACATAACGCGACCACCAGCAATAGTGCGAGTATCGACATAGCGAGTGCCTGTCAGTACCTTGGTTTGCTTAGGCGTGCGGTTTTGATCCAGCAAAATAGACAACTGAAGCAGATCACGGTAACTAACAAAGTCAGCAGCAGTGTTACCTGAAACAGAACCTACGTTGCTAGAACTACCCGGCCAGCGAGTAGTTGCTTCCGCAACACCTAGCAAATCGATTTGCAAAGCATCTTCGCTCAGCTCAGTTGCACCGTTAATCATTTCACGATTAACGTGTTGTAGCAGGTCAGCGTCTGAATCAAAGTCCAAAGACTCTTGGTTGTACTCGTCGAAGAAACCAAACTTCTCTAAGCTACCTTCAACCAACTTACGGGTGAAACCAACACGGTTAACACGACCACCGTTAGCAGACAACACAGGCATTTTACCAGTGATGGTGCCGGGGTCTTTAGAAGAACCGTATAAGTTACCACCGTTTTCAGAAATAGAACCAGTACTGCCAGCAGCGGCTTCTGCGGTTGCTTTGTTGGGGTAATGCCCCGCCGTAACATCATTTGCAGACACCCAGTCGGAGCCACCTGTTATTTCAACACCGTCAGCATCAAACGCAGAATAGGTATTTTTTTCAATAACTTTACCTGCCGCATCGATACCTTGGCTGTTGACGTTATCAAGGTCTAACAGTGGTAAGTAGTGATACTTCTTAATCTTTTTACCCATGTTTTTTGGCATGCCGGTTACGTCAGCCAAAGGAGTAAAAAATTGAAGTTTACGTGCTTCGATCAGGGATTTTTTAACCCAATGATCAGTGCGAGTTTGTGGTCCGATATCTGAGTCTACCGGAACGCCGGTATCTGCAGTATCTTCAGGGTTGTTATACCCTTGACCGTTTTCAAAAGGCGAAATAGCCATAATAATATTCCTTAATTAATAGTTAGATAAAACGCGCATCTAACTTCTCAAACTCTTCATCTGACATAGCCAAAGGGCTATACTCTGAAGGAGTCGAAGAATTTTTCGATGCCTTCGTTGGGCTTGCTGCCCGCTTTTTGGCATTACGTTTTGCATCGCTAATCTTCGGTTTTGATGCACGCTGGGTTGTTGTAGGTTTGGATTGTTCAGTGTCACCCTGTAGATGATTAAACTTGCCTCCCTTATGCAACTGGTCACCTACCGCTTGGTAAGCTTGCAAATCGGTCATACCGTCTAAACGGCCAAACATCCGCGCTTTTTCCACCTCAGTGCTAATCAAGTCGTGTACGCCACTGGCCATGTGATCGTTCAGTACTGTCAATAGTTCAGGTTGTTCAGCTACAAGTTGTCGGCTCTCGGAGTCCCACTTATTGCCGACGACATCCATCGTACGATCGTAAGTATCAGTGCTCTCAATAGAGGTGATAACTTCATTTAACCGTAACTCGGCGTCGCCAACAGTATAATCTGGGGCTACGTAATTACTTTTTTCTTCTTCATCGTCTACGTTGAAGTCCATAGGGTCGATCTCACTGTCTTTAAACAGCTTGGCGATTGCCTCTGGATTCTTCTTATCGATATCAATAAGGAAGTTTAATTTACTTTCATCAAGCAACCCGTTCTTTTCGAGTGTCTTGAGAATTTTCATGTTAGGTTTCATTGCGTGCATTTTCTGATTGTAATTCGCACCCATTTGCATGAGGCGTACTACATCTTCTGCACTTTCAACCTGCATTTCACGCCCGTTCGCTTTGAACGGTTGCATGACTTGTTTAACAAAATCTTCAGAAGTCGCTTCAGTCCTATCTTCAGTAGCTTCTTCATCGTCTTCAGCAACATCTTCTTCATTGCCACTATCAGAAGTAAAATCAGCATCTTCGCTAGTGCCTACACCCTCTTCTACTTCTTCAGGATTTTCTAATTCATCGGTTTCTTCAGCTGTAACAACTTCCTCGTTGCTGTCTTCGTCACCGGCTAACGCCTCAGACTCCGCAGCCTCGGAAGCTGTCTCCAGAAAGGGGTTATCCCCCATTTCCAGAAAATCCTCGTCAGACATTTGTAAGGCGGACGCTTCCTGAGTATCCTCGGTATCGGGGTTGAGTTCTTCGTTATCGTCCATCGTCGTTACTCCCCGAAGCCGTTTTCAATATCTTCGATTTCTTCCTCCGAAGCGCGGATAGCCTGACCGGCCTCACTCGCCTGGAAATCAACTGTCTGGAAAAATGTGTGCAAAGCACCAATGCCATCAATCGCTTTAGTAATCAGTTCCTGGCTTTCTGCATCTCGAAACTGATACGTCGACTTGAGCTGAACATTCCGTACTGCTTCATCGCGGAAATAACCGTCCATGATGATTAGTTTAAAATCTTTGTTCTCGCGCAGTCGGTCAAGTGCTTCACCACGCTCAATAAACTCACGCGCTGCTTCAATGTCTAATTCAATTTCTTGGATTTGTGTTTCGCTCATATTTTCCTACCATTGCTAGTTAGTTGATTAGGTTGTGTGAACGCTACCTATTTAAAAAAACTTTATCTGAGATTTTTTTCCTTTAAGTGCTTTTTTAAAGCACTTTCGCCGCTTTCTTGAGATTTCAGAGCGTATTCATGCGATTTTAATTGCATATTGGCGCGTGCTTGTTCGCCTTGCAGCTCTTTTTGCCGCTCTTGTTTTACCCCTTGTTCTTGTTCAACAAAGTCCAGATCATTAAGATCCGCTTTAGAATCCAGCTCCCTTGCCTTCGCCATTGTTTCAGTAGCTTTGGCTTGGTTAAGTGTGGCTTCAGAGAACTTATCTTGTGTATTAGCCTGAAGATTTTTAATCTCTTCCAGTAATTTTTGTTTCTGGAGTTGCATTAGTTCCTGCTGAGCGGGATCAGGCTCTGGTTGGTAATCTTCAATGCGTTTAGCCAGATCAGGCATTTTTCTCAATCGGGCAATTTCAATGAAGATTTCTTTGATAACAGTCCAGTCGACGCTATTGCCCAGTGTCTGCAACATGAAACTCAGTTCTTGTGCTTTGGCGCTGTCTTCTTCAGCGGTAGAAACGTCGATTGCGTAATCAAATGAGCCAGATAGGTCATCACGACGTACCGGCTCAAATTCATCATTGGTAACTCGAACAACTTCTTCCTCTTCAAGGAATTCTGCGTTCATAGCCATAAACTTACGACACACCTGTACTAACCCATCAGACAGTCGACGTAAGTATCCGCTTTCGCGTTTACCCGCCGCATCTAGGGCGCCGCTAATACCTCGTGCAACTTCTCCCAAAGAGCCGGAGTTAATACCGTTAGAGAACGCTTTAACGCCAGTCATCGCCTCGGCTTCATAATTTTGTGCTTGAATCATAAATTGTGCTGAAGCAGGGATCTCTGCAAAGGTATGCATGTGAAATGCTGCACGGGGATCACCAGCGGCATTGAACTCATAGTTTTGGCCACGTTGGAATTTACGTTTATTAGTCGCATCCAAAGCGCCCTTGAGCATACCCATTTGGCCATTAGCAGATCGCGCCATAACATCGATCATGCCCCGCGTTACTGCGCCAATAATCTTTTGGTTATCCTCTAGCAATTCGCCATCAGGCTCACCGTAGAGTGAGTTTTTAACTGGCATCAATGGAATAAAGATAAAAGGTAACTCACCCCCTGGAATGGGGCTTTCTTCCATGCGGATAAGAGTATCGCCTACCCAAGTGGCCACATAAGGCTTAAGCAAACCAGTGCCATCAATATCGTGATATCCCCAATACTCGTGAGCAAGAATCTTTTTTCGTGCTTTATCTCTGAAATTAAAGCTTTGAGGTACATCGATATCGGCATCGTCGGCTCCTAGGATAGAATTGTTATCCAGGTGTATGTATTCGAGGTTAGTGTACTTATCTCCTTCCGCCATCAGCTCGCTATAAGATGTAGGAAAGGTGTAAGCGATGAAGTTTGCTTTTTCCATGTCGCCTTCACAGGTAGGGTCTGGGATTACGCGACGGTAATCACAGACTTCAACTGTGGGGTGATTTTTGATAGTCTTTGTGACAGTTACGGATTCGTAACCGACAATACTAGGCTCTACGGCTATACCAGTTTCTTGGCTAATGCGGCAGGCTTCTTTGAGATCTTCTGGAATTTCGTGTTCGTAAGAGGTAGGGTCGGTTTGCTTTATCTGCAAAACTTCCATCAAAACCTGCTCCATGGCAGGGTTGGGGGTGAATTCGTATATGGGCTGGTCTTCTTCAATTTCGATTTCTTTAAACTCCCAACCAACCCGTAAAATCGCAGTTCCTTCGTCTACCGCAGCACGGACCACCGTGTCGATAAATTTCTGCTTTTTGATTTTGGTATTAAATTGGTGGTTAAGGATCAGTCCAGCCTGTATTGCCCCGTCTTTGTCTTCCCAAGTTTCAGGAGAAGCAGCAACCATTTTATCACTGCTAAGAAACGGCTCAGACAGCGCGGCATAACGCCATTCCGCTTGTTTGCGAATTAGCTTAGGCTGAACGGCGCTACGCCCTGCATCAGTTTTTACCTTAGCGCTGCCAGAGATATTTAGATTATTTACCCATTTATCGATTTTAACTACTTGGGCTTGATGGTCATTACGCGCTTCGGTGAGATCTTCTTTCATCTCGGCCAGCGTAGGCGGATTCTTCCAATTTGTAGGAACAACCTTTTTCTCTAAATTTTCGGGCCGTGGAGACTCTTGCTGCATAAAATAGCTTCTCTGTATTAGGATGCATTACTGCCTGACAAAGAAGCTACCAAAGAAGAAAGATTAATTCTGAGATTAATTAAGGCCAATCGTTATAAACCACGCTAAAATTCTCTGCATCTTCATCGATGGCATAATTAAGCGAGTTAAGTAGCGCACAAGCCGCTTCAAACTTAGCTGCGTAATTATTGCCTTCATGGAAACCTTCAGAGGCGCCTTTAGGGTTAGATACCCGACTGGCCATGTACATAAGTAACGCTTCTAAATAGGTACCCGGCAAATCTATCGTAACCGCAAGCGGGGCAGATCCCGCTACTGCAGTAGATATCTTGGGATGATCTGCGCGGTACACTATCCGTAGTTCGGTAGTTTCTTTTAACCACGGCGCTGCTTTAATATCAGTAGGAACAATAAGCGTCTGGAAGCCAGAAGTTCGGATGCTAGCTGCGTTATCCCGCTTATTCAATGGGATTTCATAGCTTTTCCCTCCTACAGTGCCATACACGCGCTCAATTTTGTTGAGATTATCTGCAAAGCTTTCGGGAGCATCTACTTTACGGAGCAGTATGTAAGTTGATTTCTCTGCTACCAGGGGAATTGTCACTTCGTCTTCCCGTAGCAAAAAGCGCTTATGCAGCTCGGTTAAGCCTAACTGTACCGTAGGTACCAATTTCTTAAAGGCTTCTTCGGGCATGCCGCCTTCTGGAGCATCCAAGTCATGCCCCCAACTAATGTTACTAAACTCGCCGTAGGCCAGTTGATCGTATATATCTTGTAACTTCATGTGTGCCTCACACTATGTAGGAGTTATAGGGTTCGTCGTCGTCTTCATCCAACGGGATTGCCCACATATCGTTGGGATCTTGTTGGGCCTCCGCCTCTTCACTTGGGCGGAATACTGGCATAACTGCCAGCATAGAAATCGTGTCGATAAAATCGTCTTTCTTCGACTTAAAGCCTCTGGGTGTTGCCAGACTTAGTTCGTCTATGGCTTCTTGCAGAATAAGGTCCTCTTTAAATTCGTGAGGAAAATACATCTTTCCCGCCTTAAACCAAGGAACCACAGTCTGAAACCGGTCAATCTTTTTAGTAACCGGGCGGATACCTGGTTGATTACTGTTCTTTTCAGAAGCCATATTGAAATAGATATTTCTATCTATCATCTGGGTTTGTATCCACTCAATAAAGCCTTTCTGCTGGCCGCTAACTTCAACGCCTACAGAGTCGGGCTTGTACTTTTGAACCAGCCTAAACAAGTCATTAATGTTTTGATCCATTAACTGTCGCTTACAAACACCGTCCACCCAAAACCAGTCGCCTATATTATTAAACGCCCAGACAGAAATTACTGAATAATCGGCAGCTTCTGACGCACTGGTAGCAAAATCAGTAGTTATATAAAAATTAAACCGGTCTTTATTGCGTACTACCGAATGCCAGTCGTACCACCGAATGTCAGAATCCAGAATTAAACGGTCTTCATCTGAGATAATGCGTAGCATTAATTCCTGGTTAAACGTATCGACCTTGCCTAACTTCAGTGCAGTGGTGTATTGCTCTATAACATAGTCATAACTAAATCGGTCCGACCAACTGCCATGAAAGTCTTCCCGCTCACAGGGAAACTGTTCACATACGGGAAATACATTTACCTCCCAAGCACCCGACTCTACTGCTTTGTACAAAGGGTCTTTGGAGTTAAAAGGAGTGCCTGACCAGATAATCATGTTCTTTTTAGGATGGAGCGCGTATGTAACCGCCTTATACACGGTGTCTTCTACGCTTGCGATCACAGTAGGTGATCGTGCATCTTCATCCGAAATCATGTCATCTAACACAGCCATTTGGGGACGCTTACCCATTTCTTTCGCCCCACGCACACCAGTTTTTGCACCATACCCTTTGACGATGAATTTTTTACCATCGGCGTTGCTAAACTCCCAGCGTAAATCAGTAAACTTAACCCCCTCTTTGGGCAGATACTCTTGTAAAAAATCAGAATTTTGATAGCGGAACTCCAAATTCTTCCGCATATTTTTAACGCCGTTTTCGATGGAGTCCGATACATAGATAGCGAGATCCACAACACCGAAACCAGGTAAATCGCCGTACACCGCAATAAATAAAAACAGGTATTCGGCCATAACCGTTGTTTTTGCGCTACCCCGATGGCATAAGTTAGCAACGCGGGTACCTCCCCTAGTGATGGTATCGAGCATGTGATAATGCATTACGGGGGTGGTGTTCTCTTCCCCTTGCTCGCCATTTACTAGTTTAATAAACGTGACAAAAGCCAGTGCAAAATCGGACGGCACGTAATTAGGGTCGATAACATAGTCCACTGTATTCAAGTGTTGCTCGACTTTGAGTGGCGCGCCGGTAGTTAGCTGAAGTGTTTCGTGGGTTTTATTCAATGGGGATAATCTCTGCTTCAGTCTCTATCCACACCCGTGCGCCGCAGCGCAGCGGTTTATTTATGCTGGTTATAATTTCACACGGACCGTCTATTTTTATTCTGTGGTAATACTCTTTATGCTCACCAGCAACTTCCACACCGATACACGGCTCATGCGCTGATTCATCTTTGTTTTTAATGTTGCGGCGAATAACATGCTGATTCACATGAATGCGTTTCAATGTATTTTTAGGCATCAATCTATTCTCTCTGCGGTACCTTCGATAATTACGGCCTGCTCTGCGGTGTCCTGCGCGGTCACTTGGCCTGCGGCCAGTGCCCGACGCTGCTCCGCTGCCAGTGCTTGGGTAGCCTGACGTAACGCATCGATACTAGAATCTTTCTGCACGCCCAAGTCGATCTCCACTTTCTGTGTTTCAGGCGGCTTAAGGTGCGACAAGATAGAGTTAGCCGCGTCACTACGCACTTTCTCTGAGTTAGCGTGGAGCATTAGCTCGGCTTGCGTGTTTAACGCCTTTTGGTAGATATCCTGGTTAACAATCCAGCTCGGTGTGAGTGACTGTTCCAATAATAAGGTAACTAACTTGGAATGGTGGTACGCATGCACATAACTAGAGATATCTTTAGTGGTCTTCTGCAGTGCAGCGTGCCGCTTCATCTTATCTGGAAAGGTTAGTGCGTAGCTTTCAGCATTGGTTTTCGCCATCAGCTTATAGCTGACGTATTTGACGGCCGCTACGTAGCTATCAAACTTAAAGCGCCCCTCTTTCATAATCGAGGCGAAGCCTAATAAGTTTTCTCGATACCTATCGTGCATATCAGGATCACTTAATGTGGCATTTATTCTTTGCAGGGATTCATCCGTTACCGCTTTGCGTACACTCGCTGGTAAAGCTCCCCGCATTTCATCAATCGTTAGCTCTGTGCTCATTACGACGCAGCCCCCAGTGGATTGTTAGCGGATTTAAAGGTTTATATTCCGTAGCTACATAGTCTCCGGTCTATCAGTATTACGGAGACTATAGGGGGGCTGATTTTAGTTTTCTGGGATTATTATCACTTCCATCAAGATAGAGCGTTTTTTGTTGCATTTACGAGCGCATTTTTAAGCGAACTAAACCCTGTGGCGGGAGGGCTTGCTACTTCACGGCTGTAGATTCCCCAAGCTGGGCAAGGGTCTCTGGTAGAAACACCATTGACTGTCTGGGTATAAGCTTGGGTAAGTGTTGTATATATTGTCCATGTTGTCACCTTCATTCGATAATAATTACCAGCACCCCCAGTAGTGTGGCCAAAACCATCAAGGCCGGACGTGGCTGCGGACTCCATTCCCAAATCCACTGATTGTGTGTAATTGTAAACGCC
>Ga0114915_1000112_pt1 | contig 38449 bp, 49 predicted proteins | sample MalvirAntarct_55_FD_87288 | JGI IMG/M metagenome (GOLD analysis project Ga0114915, IMG submission 87288) | Marine viral communities from the Global Malaspina Expedition - Malaspina viral metaG Antarct_55 | ecosystem: Environmental > Aquatic > Marine > Oceanic | place: South Georgia Island...
CAACATCAACGTGAACGTCACGCTGATCGCACCAATTGCTATGGAAGAAGGCTTGCGCTTCGCCATCCGTGAAGGCGGTCGTACCGTCGGCGCTGGTGTTGTTGCTAAAATCTTCGCCTAAGCGGTGATTCAAAGCCTCGAGCGGCATTTGCTCTCGAGGCTTTTAGGGCAGGCAGCAAATCGTTATTAGTATCTGTAGGAAATTCGCAAATAGTACTTGCGGCAGAACCCGTCAGCTATTAATATACGCCACCCCAGAAAGTTGGGGTGTACATCCGGAGCATAGTTTCCGGCCTGGTTTGTGAGAAGTCTTCTATTAGTTAGCAAGCTAGTAGTGGGCTAGTTCTTTTTTGCTTTGGAGTTGCTGGAATGGCTAACCAGAGAATCCGCATCCGCCTGAAGGCGTTCGATCATCGTCTGATCGACCAATCGGCGCTCGAGATTGTGGAAACCGCGAAACGTACAGGGGCGCAAGTTTGTGGCCCTATCCCGATGCCAACGCGCATCGAGCGTTTCAACGTACTGACCTCGCCGCACGTCAATAAAGACGCGCGCGATCAGTATGAAATTCGCACCCATAAGCGCTTGGTTGACATTGTTCAGCCAACAGACAAAACAGTCGATGCGCTAATGAAATTGGACCTCGCCGCTGGCGTAGATGTTCAAATCAGCTTGGGTTGATCGTTCAGCAGAAGGTCTCCTCTGAGACAGTGTGCCAAAGAGGTCTGAATAAATGGCTATTGGATTAGTCGGTCGTAAATGCGGGATGACGCGCGTATTCACAGAAGCAGGTGTTTCAATTCCTGTGACTGTGATCGAAGTCGATCCAAACCGTATTACGCAAATCAAATCGCTCGAAAGCGATGGTTACCAAGCAGTGCAAGTAACTACAGGCGAGCGTCGTGCTTCCCGTGTTACGAAGCCAATGGCTGGTCACTTCGCTAAAGCTAATGTGGCAGCTGGTCGTGGCGTGTGGGAATTCCGCATCGCTGGCGATGAAGCCGCTGAGTTGGCTGTTGGTGGTGAATTAGCCGTGACCATGTTTACTCCTGGTCAGGTGGTTGATGTCACTGGTACATCTAAGGGCAAGGGTTTCCAGGGCGGTGTTAAGCGCTGGAACTTCAGCATGCAAGATGCCACGCACGGTAACTCCGTGTCGCACCGTGCGCACGGCTCCACCGGTCAGAACCAAAGCCCAGGTAAGGTTTTCAAGGGCAAGAAGATGGCTGGTCATATGGGTGCCGAGCGCGTCACAGTTCAAGGTCTGGAAGTGGTATCGATTGATCTCGAGCGCAACGTGCTCGTTATTAAAGGTGCTGTGCCGGGCGCAACCGGTAATGACGTCATCGTACGTCCGACCGTGAAGGCCTGAGGAGAATAACGTGAACCTCAAGACTGTATCCGGGTCCGCCGTTGAGCTCTCCGAAGTTGCTTTCGGTAAAGAATTCAACGAAGCCCTAGTGCACCAGGTTGTTGTTGCATACATGGCTGGTGCTCGTCAGGGCACTAAGGCGCAGAAATCGCGTGCCGAAGTCAGTGGCGGCGGCAAAAAGCCATTTAAACAAAAAGGTTCGGGTCGCGCCCGTGCTGGTTCAATTCGCAGCCCCATTTGGCGTGGCGGCGGAAAGAGCTTTGCAGCACGTCCGCAAGACTGGGATCAAAAAGTAAACCGTAAGATGTATCGCGGTGCTATGCAGTGCATCTTGGCTGAACTCGTTCGCCAAGACCGCTTAGTGCTTGTGGATGACTTCACGGTTTCTGCACCGAAAACTAAAGAACTGATGACTAAGCTGCAAAGCTTAGGTCTGACGAACGCGCTGATCATCACTGATGCTGTTGACGAGAACTTGTATCTCGCGGCACGTAACATCCCGCATATCGATGTGATCGATACAACGGCTGTTGATCCGGTGAGCTTGATTGGCTACGAAAAGGTACTGATGTCTGTGCCTGCAGCCAAGAAACTTGAGGTGGAATTGGGATGAGCCAGGAACGTCTGTTGCAAGTATTGCTTGCGCCGCATGTGTCCGAGAAAGCCACGATGGTAGCTGATAAGCACCGTCAAGTGGTTTTTAAGGTGAGTCGCGACGCCAACAAGCTAGAAATCAAGAAGGCCGTTGAAGATCTGCTCAACGTTAAAGTTGATGCGGTTAACACTGTGCTGGTCAAGGGCAAAAGCAAACGCTTTGGTCGCTCCCAGGGCCGTCGCCAAGACTTCAAAAAGGCTTACGTCTCGTTGAAGGAAGGCTTTGACATCGACTTTAATGCCATTGGCACAGTCGAATAAGGGCCGGGAGAACTGACATGGCAATTGTAAAATGCAAACCGACCTCGCCAGGCCGTCGTTTCGTTGAGAAGGTGGTTCATAAGCACCTTCACAAAGGTCGCCCACACGCGCCTTTGGTCGAATCACAGTCGCGCACTGGTGGTCGTAACAATAATGGCCGCATCACCATGCGTCACATTGGTGGTGGTCACAAACAGTTATATCGAGTGATCGATTTCAAGCGCGGCAAAGATGGCATTCCAGCCACCGTTGAGCGTATTGAATACGACCCTAACCGTACCGCTCACATCGCATTGTTGAAATATGCTGATGGCGACCGTCGTTACATGATCGCGCTGAAAAATCAGCAAGTTGGCGATCAAGTAATGTCGGGTGACGCAGCGCCGATCAAGGTGGGTAACGTGTTGCCATTGCGCAATATGCCACTAGGTTCGACGATTTGCTGCATCGAACTGAAGCCTGGTAAAGGTGCTCAGTTGGTTCGTTCGGCAGGTACTTCGGCTCAGTTGCTCGGTCGTGATGGTAGCTACGCTATCGTGCGCTTACGCTCAGGCGAAATGCGTAAAATTCACGTCGACTGCCGCGCTGCATTCGGTGAAATATCCAACAGCGAGCATAGCTTGCGTTCGTTGGGTAAAGCCGGTGCTAGCCGCTGGCGTGGTGTTCGTCCGACAGTTCGTGGTATGGCCATGAACCCGGTTGATCACCCGCATGGTGGTGGTGAAGGTCGTAACAAGGGCATGCAGCCGGTGTCGCCATGGGGCACGCCGTCCAAGGGTTATAAAACCCGTAATAATAAGCGTACTAGCGGCATGATTGTCCGCGACCGTCGCGTCAAGTAATGGGTAGAGGAGTCTTATTGTGCCTCGTTCACTGAAAAAGGGTCCGTTCGTTGATACCCATCTGTTTGTTAAGGTGGAAGCAGCGGCGGCAGCCAACTCGAAAAAGCCTATCAAGACCTGGTCGCGTCGCTCGATGATTCTGCCGGAAATGGTTGGCTTAACGATTGCTGTTCATAACGGCAAACAACACGTGCCTGTGTTCATCACTGAACACATGGTTGGTCATAAACTTGGCGAATTCGCGCCGACTCGTACCTATCGCGGTCACGTTGTCGACAAGAAATCGAAGCGTTAAGGAGAGCATGATGGAAGCTACCGCAAAATTGCGTGGCGCGCCGATCTCGGCTCAAAAGGCTCGCCTTGTCGCCGATCAAGTTCGCGGCTTGTCCGTTGAGCTGGCCCTCAATACGCTGAATTTCAGCGATAAGAAGGCCGCAGGCTTCGTTAAAAAAGTGCTCGAATCAGCAATAGCTAATGCCGAGCACAACCAGGGGGCGGATGTGGACGAACTACGCGTCGCCACTATCTTTGTAGATGAGGGTGTAACGCTTAAGCGTATCCTGCCACGCGCTAAAGGCCGTGCGGATCGTATTAGCAAGCGCACATGCCACATCTCCGTCATCGTGGCTGAAGGCAAGTAAGGGGCTGAAGAAATGGGTCAGAAAGTTCATCCAATCGGTATCCGCTTAGGTGTTATTAAAAAACATAACGCCAACTGGTATGCCAGCCCGAAGCAATACGCTGAGTTCTTACTCGCTGACTTGCAAGTGCGTGAGTTTTTAAATGTGCGTCTAAAAGCCGCTTCAGTGAGCAAGATTCTCATTGAGCGTCCTTCTGAAAACGCACGCATTACGATTTCGACAGCTCGCCCTGGCGTGCTGATTGGCAAGAAGGGTGAAGACGTCGAACGTCTACGCCGTGAAGTCGCCAAATTGATGAAGATGCCGGTACAGATCAACATCGACGAAATTCGTAAGCCAGACTTAGATGCCAAGCTCGTTGCTGAAGGTATTGCCTCGCAACTCGAGCGTCGTGTGATGTTCCGTCGTGCTATGAAGCGCGCGGTACAGAACTCCATGCGTGCTGGCGCTAAAGGGATCAAGGTTGAAGTGTCGGGCCGTTTAGGTGGAGCAGAAATTGCTCGTACCGAATGGTACCGCGAAGGCCGTGTGCCGCTTCACACTCTGCGCGCTGACATCGATTATTCGATCGTGCGTGCTGAAACCACCTACGGCTGTATCGGCGTTAAAGTGTGGATTTTCAAGGGTGAAATCCTGGGTGGTATGGATCAGGCCTATGCGCCAGCTCCTGCCGAGGAAGCCCGTCCCGCTAAAAAGCGCGGCCCGAAGAACTAAGGGGTTGAGAGATGTTACAGCCTAAAAGAACTAAGTTCCGCAAGATGCACAAAGGCCGCAACACTGGCCTGGCGCTTCGTGGCAGCACAGTTGCATTTGGTACGATTGCATTGAAATCTGTTGAGCGTGGTCGTATCACTGCTCGTCAAATTGAAGCGGCTCGTCGTGCTATTTCGCGTCGTGTGAAGCGTGGCGGCAAAATTTTCATCCGCGTTTTCCCGGACAAGCCCATCACCAAGAAGCCTTTGGAAGTTCGTATGGGTAAAGGTAAGGGTAGCGTGGAGTATTGGGTGGCTGAAATTCAGCCAGGTAAGATTCTTTATGAGATGGAAGGCGTCCCTGACGACTTGGCTCGTGAAGCGTTTACCCTGGCTGCCGCCAAGCTGCCTCTCAAGACCACCATTGTTACTCGGACGGTGATGTAATGAACGGCAAAGATTTACGTGAAAAGAGCGTTGAGGACTTGAACAAAGAGCTCAGCAATTTACAGCGTCAGCAGTTTACGCTGCGTATGGCTCAGGCGACCGGTCAGCTGGCTCAAAACCACAAGATCGATGTGGTTCGCAAGGACATCGCCCGTGTAAAGACCATCCTGACAGAAAAGGAAGGTAACTGACCATGACGGAACAGTCCAAAACTCAACGTATCGTCGTTGGCAAAGTAGTCAGCAACAAGATGGATAAGTCCATCACTGTGCTGATTGAGCGTAAGGTTAAGCACCCGCTGTATGGTAAATACATCACGCGCTCAACTAAAATGCATGCCCATGATGAACAAAACATTTGCCAAGAAGGTGATGTGGTCTCCATTCAGGAGTGCCGCCCACTGTCCAAGTTGAAAAACTGGGTCTTGGTGGAAGTACTAGAGAAAGCCAAAGCTTAAGCAGTTTGGCTTGCGACTTTGTGTCGCATCAGTTAGGATTTCGCGCCCCGCATAGAGGGGGCTCCCTTTTTGTAGGGTTTGGAGAGAGTAATGATTCAGACCGAAACGATGCTCGAGGTCGCTGACAACAGCGGTGCTCGTCGTGTCATGTGTATCAAGGTTCTCGGTGGTTCACACCGCCGTTATGCCTCGGTCGGTGATGTCATCAAGGTTACTGTTAAGGAAGCAATTCCTCGCGGTAAGGTCAAGAAAGGCGACGTCATGAACGCCGTGGTTGTGCGTACCAAAAAAGGTATTCGCCGCCCAGACGGTTCCGTGATTCGCTTTGATGACAATGCTGCCGTGATCTTGAACAACAACAAGTCCCCGATCGGCACCCGTATCTTCGGGCCGGTGACCCGTGAATTGCGTAATGAGCAGTTCATGAAGATCATCTCGCTCGCCCCTGAAGTGCTGTGAGGTAGACAGAGATGGCAAAGATTAAGCGTGACGACGAAGTGGTCGTGATTGCAGGTAAAGATAAAGGCAAGCGCGGCAAGGTGCTAAACGTTGCCGAAGGTCGTGTATTGGTAGCCGGTGTAAACCTGGTGAAGAAACACGTTAAGCCGAATCCGAACCGTGGCGAACAAGGTGGTATTTTAGAGCGCGAAGCCGCTTTGAATATTTCCAACATTGCCCTTTTCAATCAGGCCACAAATAAAGCAGACCGCGTTGGTTATAAGATTTTAGAAGACGGCAAAAAAGTCCGTATTTTCAAATCGACCGGCGAAGTCGCTGACACTAAGTAAGGTAGGTTGGTTTAAATGGCCAGACTGAAAGCTGTATTTAAAAATGAGATTTCGCCCAAGCTGCAAGAAGAGCTGGGTCTCAAGAACGTGATGCAGATTCCACGCATCACAAAGATTACTCTGAATATGGGAGTGGGCGGTGCCAGCCAAGACAAGAAGCTTGTCGATGGCGCCGTGGCCGATATGCAGTTGATTTCTGGCCAAAAACCCGTTGTCACTCTCACTCGCAAATCCATCGCAGGCTTTAAAATCCGTGATGGCTGGCCAATTGGCTGCAAAGTAACTTTGCGCGGCGACATGATGTATGAATTTTTAGATCGTCTGATTGGCATCACGATTCCTCGTATTCGTGACTTCCGCGGGTTCAGCCCGAAATCATTCGATGGTCGTGGCAACTATAGCCTTGGCCTAAAAGAGCAAATCGTTTTCACAGAAATCGATTACGACAAAATCGATCGCCTGCGTGGCATGGACGTGGTTATCACGACTACTGCGCGTACCGACGAAGAAGGTCGCGCATTGCTGCGAGCTTTCCAGTTCCCGTTTAAGTGAGGCTGAGACATGGCTAAGAAGAGCATGAAGAATCGCGAATTAAAGCGCGAAAAACTAGTTGCCAAGTTCTCAACGCTTCGTCAGGAACTGAAGGCAACGATTTCGAGTGTTAGCGCCAGTGAAGAAGATCGTTGGTCTGCCATTCTGCGCCTACAAGGCTTGCCACGTGATTCGAGCCCAAGCCGTCTGCGTAATCGCTGCGGTTTAACGGGTCGTCCACACGGCTATTTCCGTAAGTTTGGCCTGTCGCGTATTAAATTACGTGAAGCCGTGATGCGTGGCGATGTGCCAGGCGTCGTTAAGGCTAGCTGGTAAGAGGGTTACAGAATGAGTATGCAAGATACCGTTGCGGATATGCTAACGCGCATTCGTAATGCCCAACGTGCCGGTAAGCCAACAGTTGGTATGCCGTCATCGAAGCTAAAAGTTTCGCTAGCCAACGTTTTGCAAAGCGAAGGTTATGTCGCTGGCTCAGAAGTAAGTGAAGGTCCAAAGCCTGTACTTACGTTGACTTTGAAGTATTTCGAAGGCAAGCCAGTAATCGAAGAAATTAAGCGTATTAGCCGTCCAGGCCTTCGTATTTACAAAGGTTCGAACCAGTTAACACGCGTCAAGCAGGGCTTAGGTGTTCTGCTTGTGTCGACTAACAAGGGCATCATGACTGATCGTGCCGCACGCGCCGCTGGCGTGGGTGGCGAAGTCATCGCGCTCGTGTCGTAAGAGGAAGCGAAGATGTCTCGTGTTGCCAAATCCCCGATTACTCTGCCAGCTGGCGTTGAAGTAATCATTAAGGGCCAAGACGTTCAAGTTAAGGGTGGCAAAGGCGTTTTGAGCATTATGCTCAATGACTTAGTCGCTGTTTCGCAAGAAGGTAGTGAGTTGAAGTTTTCGCCACGCGAAGACACACAAGCTGGCTGGATGCAAACAGGTACGGCTCGCGCTGTTCTTAACAACTATGTAATCGGTGTGTCCGCAGGCTTCGAGCGCAAATTGCAGCTCATTGGTGTGGGTTACAAAGCCGCTGCTAAAGGCAAAACGCTAAACTTAGCGCTTGGCTTCTCGCACCCGGTTGACTACGAATTGCCAGAAGGTGTTACCGCGGAAACGCCAACACCGACTGAGATTATTCTGAAGTCAGTCGACAAGCAGCTCCTCGGTCAGGTTGCCGCCAACGTGCGTGGCTACCGTCCGCCAGAGCCTTACAAGGGCAAAGGTGTTCGTTACTCAGACGAGAATGTTCTGCGTAAAGAAGCCAAGAAGAAGTAACGAGGTAGAGACTCACCATGAACGACAAGAAAGTTGCTCGTCAGCGTCGTGCTCGCAGCACACGCATCAAGATTCGCGAACAAGGTGCTGTTCGTCTCTGCGTGAATCGTACGCCACGTCATATGTATGCCCAGATTATTTCGGCAGACGGTGGTTCGATTCTGGCTCAGGCTTCCACCCTGGACGCATCACTGCGCGATGGCGGAACAGGCAATATCGATGCAGCCAAGAAAGTTGGCGCATTGGTTGCTGAACGTGCCAAAGCGGCAGGTGTCACCCGCGTAGCGTTTGATCGCTCCGGCTTTAAGTATCACGGTCGCGTGCAAGCATTAGCAGATGCTGCGCGTGAAGCCGGTCTGGAATTCTAAGGGTTGAATCATGGCTAAGCTTGAACAAAACGAAGGTTTCGTCGAGAAGCTGGTTGAGGTCAACCGGGTTTCTAAGACCGTCAAAGGCGGTAAAATTTTTGCTTTCACAGCACTAACTGTTGTTGGTGATGGTAATGGTCGTGTGGGCTTCGGTCGCGGTAAAGCGCGTGAAGTTCCTGCTGCCATTCAAAAAGCACTGGAAGCTGCTCGACGCAATATGATCCAAGTGGATTTGAATGGCACAACCATTCAGCACCCCATTAATGGTCGTCATGGTGCAACCCGCGTGTATATGCAGCCTGCCTCTGAAGGTACGGGTGTTATCGCTGGTGGCGCAATGCGTGCAGTTCTGGAAGTTGCTGGTGTGCAAAACGTGTTGGCAAAGTGCTACGGCTCTACGAATGCTAACAACGTGGTTCACGCCACTTTCAATGGCCTGTCTGAGATGACATCGCCGGATCAAGTTGCTGCAAAGCGCGGCTTGACGGTTGAAGAAATCCTGGGGTAATGCGATGAGCACCATTAAAGTCACACAAGTGCGCTCCGGCGCACACAAGCTCAAGAACCACAAGCTTTGCTTGCAGGGTCTTGGTCTTCGCCGCATAGGTCACACGGTGGAAGTTATTGATACGCCGTCAAACCGCGGCATGATCAACAAGGTTCATTACCTTGTGAAGATTGAGGGTTAATCATGCATTTAAATGATCTGAGTCCTGCTCCAGGCTCAACCCATGCTCCTAAGCGCCGTGGCCGTGGTATTGGCTCAGGCTTAGGTAAAACTGGTGGTGTTGGTGTTAAAGGCCAAAAATCACGCGGTAAAGGCAAGGTACGTGCAGGCTTCGAAGGCGGTCAAATGCCTTTGTATCGTCGTCTGCCAAAATTCGGTTTCACATCACTAAAGCAACAAGTAACTGCTGAAGTGCGTTTGTCTGAAATTGGCTTGGTTGATGGTGATGAAGTTACTTTGGCTAGCTTAATCACTGCCAACGTTGTGCGTAACGACATGACACGTGCTCGTGTAATTTTGTCTGGTGAAGTGGCTCGCGCCCTCACAGTCAAAGGCCTGAAAGTGACTAAAGGCGCTCGTGCTGCTATTGAAGCAGCCGGCGGCACAGTAGAGGAATAAGCCGAATGGCGAAGCAAGGCGGACAACAAGCACGTGAGATGTTACAAAGCCCAGGTATGCAAAAAGGCATGTCTGAGCTGTGGCGCCGTATCGGCTTTTTGTTGTTGGCCTTGCTGGTTTTTCGCCTCGGTGCTCACATTCCGGTTCCGGGTATTAACCCGAGCCGGTTAGCTGAGCTATTTGATCAAAATAAAGACACTATCCTGAGCTTGTTTAACATGTTCTCGGGTGGTGCTTTAGAGCGCATGTCTATCCTCGCACTCGGCATCATGCCGTATATTTCTGCGTCGATTATCATGCAGCTTGCCGCGACGATTATCCCGTCGTTGGAAGCGTTAAAGAAAGAGGGTGAGGCTGGTCGTAGGCAGATCACTCAGTACACTCGCTATGGCACGGTTTTTCTGGCGCTAATTCAATCGATTGGCATGTCAGCTGGTTTGGTTTCACAAGGCATAACATTGAATGATGGCATGGCATTTTTTGTGCCTGCAGTAGTTAGCTTGGTTGCCGGGTCTGTATTTTTGATGTGGCTTGGCGAACAGATTACTGAGCGCGGTGTTGGTAACGGTATTTCAATGCTGATTTTCGCCGGCATTGTGGCTGGTATGCCTGGCGCCGTAGGCATGGCTTTAGAGTCAGCTCGCCAAGGTGAGATTGGTATTCTGGCGTTGCTAGTGATTACTGTTCTAGCCATTGCTGTCGTTGCTGCTGTTGTGTTCATGGAGCGCGGCCAGCGTCGCATTACAGTGCAGTACGCGCAGCGCCAACAGGGTCGCAGAGTATTTGCAGCGCAGCAAAGTCACTTGCCATTAAAGATAAATATGGCTGGCGTTATTCCTGCGATTTTTGCTAGCTCGTTATTGTTGTTCCCGGCCAGTATCGGTCAATGGTTTGCACAGTCGCCTAACCCAACGACCTTCCAGCGTATCTTGCAGGAAATGTCTTTGCTGTTAGCGCCGGCACAGCCGCTGTACTTACTACTGTTTGCCGTACTAATTATTTTCTTCTGCTACTTCTACACGGCCTTAGTTTTCAACCCGCGTGATGTAGCAGATAACCTGAAGAAATCTGGTGCTTATATTCCAGGTATTCGTCCAGGTGAGCAAACCAGCCGTTATATCGACACCGTATTGGGTCGCTTAACACTGGTTGGGTCGCTTTACATGACAGCTGTATGTCTGTTGCCGATGATTTTACAGGTATCATTCAATGTGCCGTTTTATCTCGGTGGTACCTCGTTGTTGATTGTCGTGGTTGTGGTGATGGACTTTATGTCTCAAGTTCAATCCCATCTCATGTCGCAGCAGTATGAGTCATTGATGAAGAAGGCTAACTTGAAAGGCTTCGGTCCTGCTGGTCAAATTCGTTAATTCTCGCGTTTAGTAATTTTGTTGGAGTAGGTGGACCATGAAAGTTCAAGCCTCAGTAAAAAAGATTTGTGGCAACTGTAAAATTGTTCGTCGCAATGGAAGCCTTCGTGTGATCTGCAGCGCTGAACCGCGCCACAAACAACGTCAAGGTTAATCTCAGCAAACGGTTGCATTCGGCCAGTTGAGTCGTTAGACTCTCGCGCCTTGCGCTTGGTCCGAATCATCGGTCTGATACGAAAAGAAGTGGAGTAAAGGTCAATGGCTCGTATTGCCGGCGTCAACATTCCTGATAACAAGCATGCGGTCATTTCATTGACCTACATTTTTGGTATCGGTCGCACTACCTCGGTGAAGATTCTTTCTGCCGTAGGCATCGCACCGGAAACTAAGATCAAAGATCTTACCGATGCGCAGCTCGATTTAGTTCGGGCACAAGTAGCTACACACGCAACTGAGGGTGACCTCCGTCGCGAAGTGTCCATGAACATTAAGCGTCTCATGGATTTAGGTTGCTATCGTGGTATGCGTCATCGTCGTGGCCTTCCGGTCCGCGGTCAGCGTACTAAAACGAATGCTCGTACCCGTAAGGGCCCGCGCAAAGCACTTAAAAAGTAATTTTTATTCATTCTGCCGAACTCGGAAGCTAAAAGATGGCGAAAGATAACTCGCGCGCACGTAAGAAGGTGACCCGTCAGGTCTCTGACGGCATCGCGCACATTCATGCGTCTTTTAATAACACCATTGTGATGATTACCGATCGTCAAGGTAACGCACTGGCCTGGGCCACCTCTGGTGGTCAGGGCTTCCGCGGTTCCCGCAAGTCCACCCCATTTGCCGCACAGGTTGCCGCAGAAGTTGCTGGTAAAGCAGCTGCTGAATACGGTTTGAAAAATCTGGATGTGCAAGTGAAGGGTCCGGGCCCGGGCCGCGAATCCGCCGTGCGCGCTTTGAACGCAGCTGGTTATAAGATCAATAGCATTTCAGATGTGACACCCATCCCGCACAACGGATGCCGTCCTTCTAAAAAGCGTCGCGTGTAAGAGGAGACTGGGAATATGGCTCGTTATATTGGCCCAAAATGTAAGCTCTCCCGTCGCGAAGGAACCGATCTTCAACTGAAGAGCGGCGTTCGTGCACTGGACACCAAATGCAAAGCTGATCAAGCACCAGGCCAGCATGGCGCATCCCGCAAGGGTCGCATGTCGGAGTACGGTACTCAGCATCGTGAAAAAATGAAAGTTCGCCGTATTTACGGTGTGCTTGAGCGTCAATTCAGCAACTACTACAAAGAAGCTGCTCGTCTTCGTGGTTCAACTGGTGAAAACCTGTTGCTTTTGCTTGAGTCGCGTTTAGATAACGTTGTGTATCGCATGGGTTTCGGTGCTACTCGCTCCGAATCACGTCAGCTGGTTAGCCACCGCGCAATCTTGGTAAATGGCGTTCGCGTCAACGTTGCCTCGATTCAGGTAGCTCCTGGTGATGTCATCACTGTTCACGAGAAAGCGAAAGGCCAAGTGCGCGTTAAAAACGCTTTGGAATTAGCTGCTCAACGTGGTGTTCCAGTATGGCTTCAGGTGGATAACACCAAGCTCGAAGGTACATTTAAGACACGTCCGGAACGTTCCGACTTGTCCTCTGAAATCAACGAAAACTTGATCGTTGAACTGTACTCCAAGTAATCGCTTGATTTGAGGGTGTCATCCATGTCACAGGTTAATGAGTTTCTGACGCCGCGCAGCATCGCTGTGCAGGCAGTCAGCGCTACCCGCGCCAAGGTCACCCTGGAGCCGCTTGAACGCGGTTTCGGTCATACGCTGGGTAATGCTTTGCGTCGCATTTTGCTATCTTCCATGCCCGGTGCGGCAGTGGTCGATGTTGAAATCGAAGGCGTTGAGCATGAGTACAGCGCCATTGAAGGTGTTCAGGAAGATGTCATCGAAATCCTGCTCAACCTGAAAGGCTTGGCACTAAAATTGTTTGAACAGCAAGAAGCCATTTTAGCGATTGATGCTAAAGGTCCTTGCGTTGTAACTGCTGCCGATTTGTCGTTGCCACATAACTGCGAAGTGGTTAACCCTTCGCATGTTATTGCAACCTTGGGCGCTAACGCGCACTTGAAAATGAAGCTGCGTGTTGCACGCGGTCGCGGCTATGAGCCCGCAGACGGTCGTTACGAAGAAGATGAAACGCGTCCAATTGGCCGTTTACTTTTAGATGCTTCGTTTAGCCCGATTCTACGTGTTGCTTATGTCGTTGAAAGTGCGCGTGTTGAACAGCGTACTGACTTGGACAAGCTGGTTATTGACTTGGAAACAAACGGTACCATTGATGCTGAAGAAGCGATTCGTCGCGCAGCAACAGTGTTACAACAGCAAATCGCCGTCTTCGTTGATTTGGAAGCAGATAGCCCATCCGTGGCTCCGCTACCAGGCAACGATGTTGATCCGATCTTGTTGCGTCCAGTTGATGACCTAGAGTTAACCGTTCGTTCGGCTAACTGCTTGAAAGCTGAAAATATTTACTACATCGGTGATCTGGTTCAGCGCACTGAAGTAGAACTGTTGAAGACGCCGAACTTAGGCAAGAAATCATTGACTGAAATCAAAGATGTCTTGGCTTCCAAAGGCTTGTCTTTGGGGATGCGCTTGGAGAACTGGCCACCAGCTAGCCTGCGCAATGACGACCGTTTGAATTTTCGCGGCCGTTAATCGGCAACTGAATTAGTGTAGGAAGACTGCCATGCGTCATCGTAATAGTAATGTAAAACTCGGCCGTACCAGCGCACACCGTAATGCTATGTTCCAAAACATGGCTGTGTCGCTGTTTGAGCATGAGCTGATTCGCACAACCTTGCCTAAAGCAAAAGAACTGCGTCGCGTGGCAGAGCCTCTGATCACGCTGGCCAAAAATGACACAGTGGCTAATCGCCGCTTGGCATTTGCCCGCACTCGCTCGAAGCAAATGGTTGGCAAATTGTTCACCGTTCTTGGTCCACGTTATAAAGAGCGTAACGGTGGTTATTTGCGTGTATTGAAAGCTGGCAACCGTCCAGGCGACAACGCACCAATGGCCTATGTTGAGCTCGTTGATCGTGCTATCGCAGGTCCAGCGACTGATGCTGAATAAGCATTAAGTTTTGGATGTGTGATTCAAAAAAGCCAGCTAACGCTGGCTTTTTTGTGTCTGAGAATTGCCATTAAAACTACTGCTGGCTTATAAGCTCAGCAGTGGCTTCAAAAAGCGTCCTGTATGCGATGCGGAGTTATTGGCGACATCCTCTGGCGTGCCCTCGGCAATGATCATGCCACCACCGTCGCCACCCTCAGGGCCAAGATCTAAAACCCAGTCAGCAGTTTTAATGACATCTAGATTGTGCTCAATCACAACGACGGTGTTGCCGGCATCGCGCAGGCGATGCAAGACGCCAAGCAGCTGTTCTATATCGTAAAAATGCAGGCCGGTAGTCGGTTCATCAAGAATGTACAGTGTGCGTCCGGTGTCACGCTTAGATAGCTCCCGCGCTAACTTCACCCGCTGAGCCTCGCCGCCAGATAGTGTGGTCGCAGCTTGGCCAAGCGTGATGTAAGAGAGTCCGACATCAATCAGTGTCTGTAGCTTTCGTGCTAGCGCTGGGATGGCGTCGAAGAACTCGCGCGCGACCTCTACCGTCATGCCTAAGACTTCGGTAATGGTTTTATTTTTGTAGCGGACATCTAGTGTTTCGCGGTTATACCGCAGGCCTTTGCAGGTATCGCAGGATACATAGACATCCGGTAGAAAATGCATTTCGACCTTAATGACACCATCACCTTGGCAGGCTTCGCAGCGCCCACCCTTAACGTTAAATGAGAATCGACCGGGGCCATAGCCGCGTGAGCGAGCTTCCTGTGTGCCGGCAAATAGCTCACGAATCGGCGTGAACAGGCCGGTATACGTCGCTGGATTAGAGCGCGGAGTTCTGCCAATAGGGCTTTGATCGATATCGACGACTTTGTCGAGCAGCTCTATGCCTTCAATCGCATCATGTTCCGCTGGGTTTCGTTCGCCAGCACCGTTGAGTTTGGTAGCAGCAATTGGAAATAGTGTGCCGTTGATCAACGTTGATTTGCCAGATCCGGACACGCCTGTGATGCAAGTCATAAGACCGAGTGGAATGGCGGCAGTTACGTTTTTTAGGTTATTGCCACGCGCACCTACGATGCGGAGCTGTGCTTGAGCATCCGGTGTGTGACGCTTAGCGGGTATTTCGATGCGACGGCGACCAGATAAGTAGTCGCCAGTCACCGACTCGGTGCAGTTGATGATGTCGTCGACGTTGCCGCTGGCGATGATTTGCCCGCCATGTGCACCTGCGCCTGGGCCAATATCAATTACAAAGTCGGCCGCACGAATGGCGTCTTCGTCATGCTCAACCACTAATACGCTATTACCGAGGTCACGAAGATGGATAAGCGTGCTAAGTAGGCGCTCGTTGTCTCGCTGATGCAGACCAATCGATGGCTCATCGAGCACATACATGACGCCGACTAAGCCTGCACCGATCTGTGACGCTAAGCGAATGCGCTGAGCTTCACCGCCAGACAGCGTATCGGCCGAGCGATTAAGGCTTAAGTAGTCTAGGCCGACATTGACCAAGAATTGCAGGCGGTCGCGAATTTCTTTAAGTATCTTCTCGGCGATTTGGCCTTTTGCACCCGGCAATTTCAGATCGTGAAAATAGGCATTGGCTTTGGCGATAGGCAGGCGCGAAACCATTGGCAAGTTAGTTTCGCCAACAAAGACATGCCGAGACTCTAGGCGCAGTCGTGAGCCTTCGCAGTCGCTACAGGATGCTGAATTAAGGAACTGGGACAGGTCTTCGCGGACGCTTGCAGAGTCGGTTTCGCGATAGCGTCGTTCAAGGTTAGTGAGAATGCCTTCAAAGGGGTGGGCGCGTTGTACTTGCCGACCACGATCGCCAAGGTATGTGAAGTTAATGTCTTCTTTGTCTGAGCCACTTAATAGTGATTTTTTAATCTTCGCGTTGAGCTCTTCCCACGGCGTATCGAGACTGAACTGATAATGCTCAGCAAGTGATTCGAGCATGGCGTAATAATAAAAATTGCGCCTATCCCAACCGCGAATAGCACCTTGCGATAGAGAAAGCTCAGGGTGCGCAATCAAGCGACGCTCATCGAAGTATTGCTTAACGCCAAGGCCATCACAGCTTTGGCAGGCGCCGGCTGGGTTGTTGAATGAAAATAGGCGCGGCTCTAACTCGGCAATGGCGTAGCCACAATGAGCACAACTAAAGCGTGCAGAGAACACCATCTCAGCGCCGTCTTCGTTCATCGGCACAACCCAGGCGACACCATCAGCAATGCGCAGGGCGGTCTCGAACGATTCTGCCAGCCGTAACTGCAGATCGGCTCGCACTTTAAAGCGGTCAACCACGACTTCAATATTGTGCTTTTTCTGTTTATCTAGCGCTGGAGCTTCATCAAGATCGACAACGATGCCGTTGATGCGAGCGCGAACAAAACCTTCAGCACGGAGCTTATCAAAGACATGCAAGTGCTCGCCTTTACGCTCACGCACGATCGGCGCTAAGAGCATGAGCGCAGTGCCTTCAGGTATCTCAAGCACGTGATCAACCATTTGGCTGACCGTTTGTGCTGCTAGCTCAACATTATGCTCTGGGCAGCGTGGCGTGCCTGCGCGGGCAAATAATAGGCGCAGGTAGTCGTGAATCTCGGTAATGGTGCCGACCGTTGAGCGAGGATTGTGTGACGTTGATTTTTGCTCGATCGAAATGGCCGGCGATAAGCCTTCGATATGATCAACGTCGGGCTTCTCCATGAGCGATAAAAATTGCCGTGCATAGGCCGAAAGTGACTCGACATAGCGACGCTGGCCCTCAGCGTAAAGCGTATCGAAAGCGAGTGAAGATTTGCCTGAGCCAGACAGCCCTGTAATGACGACGAATTTATCGCGAGGGATGTCGACATCAATATTTTTCAGGTTGTGCGTACGTGCGCCACGTACCTTAATGCTATTCATGCTGAAGCCTAGAAAAAATCAATGTTCCAGTATACGCAAAAGCGGCGCCCATCCGCAGGCTAATGCGCTAGATCAAATGCTAGACAAGATAAAAATCCAGCACTGTGCCGTGAGCAAGTCAGTGCTAGAATCATGCCCCCAGATTTTCGTTGTCAGACCAATATGTCCGCAATGACCACCGGTGAGCGTCACGCCGTATTCTCACTAGCCACGATTTTCTCACTGCGCATGGTCGGTCTTTTCATGATCTTGCCGGTGTTTTCGGTATATGGCGCCTCGCTAGATGGCGCAACACCACTATTGATAGGTCTTGCTGTCGGTAGTTACGGGCTAGCACAGCTGATGCTGCAAATTCCCTTCGGTTTATGGGCTGACCGTTTCGACCGAAAAAAGCTCATCCTCATCGGCTTATTACTGTTTGTCATTGGCGGCGCTGTGGCGGCGCAAGCGACGAGTATTTGGTGGGTCATTATTGGCCGATTTTTGCAAGGCGCAGGCGCAATTTCAGCTGTAGTGATGGCGCTACTGTCGGACTTGGTGCGTGATGAGCATCGTACGCGCGCGATGGCAGTAGTGGGCATGAGTATTGGTATTTCCTTCGCCATTGCCTTTGTATTAGGGCCTTGGGTAGCCGATATTTTTGGCTTGTCTGGGCTGTTTTGGGTAACCACTATCATGGGTGTTGCCGCCATGCTGCTCTGTGTTTGGCGGGTGCCGCGTGCTCGTCAAGCCCAGCGCCAGCTGCCGCCACACTACATGACGCATTTGCGTGAAATGCTCGCAGTACCTGAGTTGCGTCGATTAAATATAGGTATTTTTACACTGCACTTGGTGATGACTGCTTGCTTTGTGTCGTTGCCACCATTACTAGTTGCGGCGGGATTGCCCGTGAGTCAGCACGGCTGGCTGTATTTGCCGGTGATGTTGATTGCTTTTATTGCGCTGATCCCTGCGGTGATTATTGCTGAGAAAAAGCACCGCATGCGGGAGGTTTATTTGAGTGCCGTGGTGCTGTTATTTGTCGCCATGATTGCCTTGGCATTTGCACATAAAGGACTGGTTGCTCTCATTATTTCGGTGGCGCTATTTTTCTTCGCATTTAATCTGCTTGAAGCACTACTTCCGTCGTTGGTGAGCAAAATCAGCCCCGCTGGCGGCAAAGGTACGGCGATGGGTATTTACAGTACATCGCAGTTTTTAGGTGCATTTTTGGGTGGCGTTACCGGCGGAGCGTTGCATCAATGGCAGCAGGGCGGCGGACTATTCTTAGTACTGGCAGTCGCGACGATGTTTTGGCTATGGCGTGCCTACTCCATGGCACAGCCAGCCTATTTGCATAGCGTAATACTGCAACCAGAGGGTGAGGGTCGTGGCCAGGTTGGTGAGGCAAGTCCAGGTATAGGGCAGTTACTGAGCGAACAAGCATTGTCGGATATTCGTGCGCTTGCTGGCGTAGAGGAGCTTGTCGTGCTTCCCGATGATGCGCTGATTTATTTGAAAGTTGATAAGCTGCACTGGCAGCCAGAATCGCTGACGCCATGGCCAGTAAGAATAATTGCCACATAAGGTGGCGAAGCCTAGGTCACTGGTCTACATTAGTTTTAACAAAATAGCGTTTAGGAGAGAGCCATGCGTGGTGTAAATAAGGTCATTTTGGTGGGTAATTTAGGGCGCGATCCCGAGGTACGTTATTTGCCGTCAGGTGGTGCCGTGGCCAATATCACTGTCGCTACTAGTGAGGCTTGGAAAGATAAAAATACCGGCGCTATGCAAGAGCAAACTGAATGGCATCGTGTGGTTTTTTACGGGCGTTTAGCTGAAATTGCTGGCGAGTACTTGCGCAAGGGCTCTAAGGTTTATCTAGAAGGCAGTCTGCACACACGCAAGTGGCAGGACAAGGCGACAGGCCAAGACAAGTACGCAACCGAAATTAAAGCGATGGCTATGCAAATGCTAGATGGCAAGGGCGGCAATTCATCGAGCTCAGATGATGGTAATGCACCATCGTATGATGACTATGATGGTGGTGGTTCGTCGCAAGCCAAGGCTCCAGCAGCTCGGCCATCGTCGCCGCGCCCAAGCCCGTCTGCGCCGCCGCGAGCCGCCGCGCCGGCAGCAATGGAAGATTTCGATGACGACATCCCGTTCTAGCGCTTTCCCGCGCTTCGTAAGTGAATCGACGCCCCTTTGACGGGGCGTTCGTTTTTGTAACAGGGCATCGTAGAGTGCGGCAAAGTGGGAAATTTCACGCTATGATGTCGCCACTATAAGAGTTACGTCTTGTTTGTTATTTGCTCTGCTAGATGACAGCAAGACCGCGATGTCTGTTGAGGTCTCTTTGAAGCGTTTTGCCTTCGTTTGTCTATTGCTCTTGGTATTTGGCTTTTCAGTCCTATATCACGCGCCCGCTCGCCTGCTTGCGCCTCTAATGCAGCCCACTATTGGCGTCAGTAATTGGGGCGGCACGTTGTTTAACGGTCAAATGCTGGGTGCCTATAGCCAAAAGCCATTCTTCATTACTTGGCAATGGCGAGCCGCGGAAGTCTTACGCTTGCGCTTAAGCGCCAATGCCAGCGTTGCCGGACCTTTTGATGCGGTGTTAGCGGCATCGAAAAGCCCCTTAGGCTGGCAAATGGATTTGACTGATTTGCGCTTGCCTGCCGGTCAAAGTGTTTTCTTAGGTCCTGGTACAGCTATCCCTGCCTGGAAAAGTCCATCCTTAGTAATTGCTCGCTCTAGCGATGGTTATTGGACTCAGGCCGAAGGTTCGCTACTAACAGCTGGCGGCATGCTGCGTTTAAATTTGCAGGGCCAAGTGCAGGAAATTAACCTGCCGAGCTCGGCGCTTAATTGGACTATCAAAGACGGTAACTTGGTCGGCGATTTACGCCAACGCGAGGGCAATATGGCCTTGGCGACGCTGACACTGACTCATGACAATCGCATTCAATGGCAGATTCGTGATCGTTTGCTGCGCTTAAAGCCGACTTATAGCAGCACCAATAGTCCCGACCTGATTGTTTTGACTGTGGCTGAGCCATTATGACGGCGGCCTATTCACTGTGGCATGATGCCGACACTATTGAGCTAGCCATAAATGAGGGCCTAGAACATGCGTGATCGCTTTACGCAGCTCTGGGAGCAGCGCCGTACACAGCATCCAGCCACTGTGATTATCGTCATTGCTGCGGTATGGCTAGCGTGGTTGTTGGCGAAGTATGTATGGCTGATTTTTTCCGGCGTATCAGCGCCTTTGGTGGCGCCAGATTTGTCGCTGTCTTTGCGCGTGCCGCCAACGGTCGATGCTCGGCGCATTGGCACAATGTTCGGTGAGCAAGAAGCGGCACAATCAGCGGTGGCTGACACCACTTTACAGCTTCGCCTTGATGGCCTCTTAGAGAGCCAGAATGCAGAGTTGTCGCGCGCATTTATATCCGAGCGCGGTAAGGGTAGCCCTGAAATATATCGCCCCGGTGACGAAGTGCCTGGTGGCGCTAAAATTGATCGTATCGAAGATAGCACCGTGGTTTTGCTCCGCGCTGGTCGCGAAGAGATTTTGCGCTTCGATCTGCCTAGCCAAACTGGCGCTACCACGGCAGCAGTAGTGCCGAATGCAGCCGTGGCACGAGCCGCGCAAGCGCGCAACGTGTTGAGCAATTTGGCCGAGCGCTTAGCTAACTCACCAATGACGGCTTTGCGTCAGATGGGTATGCGCCGCACATCTCAGGGCTATATTGTTAGCATCACGGCGCCAAAAGAAATGCTGACTCGCTTTGGCTTAAAGCCTGGCGATCGTGTTGTCAGCATCAATGGCCAAACTGTTGGCAAAGATGTTGAGGCCGACCAGAAAGTCCTTGGCCAATTACAAGAATCCGGTAACGCGCGTGTCGAAGTACAGCGCGGCACTCAGACACTCACGTTAGAACAAAGGCTCTAAGCCCTATGAAAAAACCCGTCTTTAAAACACTCGCCTTGTGCATGATGTTGGTCACCAGCCATGCGGCCTTTGCCGAAAAAACTTGGAAGATCAACCTGAAGGATGCCGATATTTCTGCACTCGTTAGCGAGATGGCTGAGATTACCGGCAAAAACTTTGTGGTTGATCCGCGCCTTAAAGGCAATGTCACGGTGATCTCCACTCGCGAAATGTCGGCCAGCGAGCTCTACGAGTTATTTCAAAGTGTTTTGAGCATCAATGGTTTTGCTGCCGTGCCTAGCGGGCCGGTGGTGAAGATTTTGCCAGATACCAATGCTCGTCAATCAGGCATTCGTGTTGATAGCGGTAGCTATCGCGATGGCGAAGAGCTAGTCACTCGAGTGGTGATCTTGCAGCAGGCTAATGCCACCGAATTGCTGGCGGCCCTTCGTCCCATGATGCCGCAGTTTGCCCACATGGCCTCAGTGCCGGGCAATAACGCCTTGGTGATTTCCGATCGTGCTAGCAACGTCGAAGCCATGGTTGCGATTATTCGTGACTTAGATGATGGCGAAAAAGACGATGCAATTGAGATCATCCCCGTCAAAAATGGTAAGGCATCTGATCTGCTCAATATTCTTGAAACCATGGAGTCTGGCGCGCCGGCTGTTATGAAAAATGGCGGCCAGTCTGGCAAAGTACGCTTAGTGGTAGACGAGCGCACCAATCGCTTGCTGGTTCGTGGTGATCGCGCCCTGCGTGACCGCGTGCGTGCGGTTATTCAGAGTCTAGACTCCGCACCAGACATGAATGATGACCAAGTGAAGGTCTATCGCTTGAAGTTCGCTAGCGCGCGCCAAGTGGCTGAGGTGTTGAAAGGCGTACTGACTACCGATAGCAAAAAATCTTCATCTTCCTCGACCGTGTCAACAGCCTCTGGCAGCAGCGGCAGTGACAGCAGCAGTTCACCTCGCGGCGGTGCATCAACGACGACCATCACCGTAGAAGGCGCTAGTCTGATTGCCGATGAGACGCAAAATGCACTGATCGTTCGAGCCAAGCCGACACAGTTGCGCCAAATTGAGTCAGTGCTTGATGACCTAGATAAGCGTCGTGCGCAGGTGCTAATTCAGGCTGCTATTGTTGAAGTCTCTGGTAGTAACGCTGAGCAGCTTGGCGTGCAGTGGGCTGCAGGCAACCCGCAGGCTGGCGTTGGTTTGGTCAACTTTAATAATGCGGGTGCTAGCGTAACAAGCTTGGCAACCGCCTTTGCAACAAATGACTTCACTCAGGCCGGCCTAGGTAATGGCGCCGCGTTTGGTTTGGGTACGTCGAAAACCAATTCCAATGGCGATCGCTCATTTTATGGTGCGCTCATCCAAGCATTGAGCTCGGTAACGGATGCTAACTTGCTGTCGACACCAAGTATCATGACGCTGGATAACCAAGAAGCGAAAATCGTGGTTGGTCAAAACGTTCCGTTTATTACTGGCTCGACCGGCACCAGCGGCTCGGGCGTTAGCAACCCATTCACTACGATTGAGCGCCAAGACGTTGGTATCACACTGAAAGTGACGCCGACCATTACCGATGGCGGCACCGTACGTTTAGATGTCCAGCAGGAGGTGTCATCGGTCGTGCCTTCGGTAGATGGTATTAATTCCTCAGATATTATTACCAATAAGCGCTCAATCGAGACGTCGATTCTAGCTGACGATGGCCAAACCATTGTGCTCGGTGGCTTGGTGCAGGATGACGTGACCAAGTCGGTTAGCAAAGTGCCATATTTGGGCGATATCCCAGGCATTGGCTTTCTGTTCCGCTCAACCAGCGACACTCGCACCAAGCGTAATCTATTAGTGTTCCTGCAGCCGACGATCGTTCGCAGCAGCATACAGGCCGCAACTATTTCGCAGCGTCAATACGGTGCCGTGCGTCGCGTTGACTTAGGCTTAGATGCCGATGGTCGCTTAACCAAGCTACCACCAAATATCCAAGATATTTATCAAGGTGGCACTCAGCGCGATGGCGATAAAAAGGATGCGGATGCGCCAACATTAGTGCCAATTCCTGCACCAGCAGCGAAGCCAGCGCCAGTTATTGCGCCAGTGGTGAAAGAGCCAGCAATTCGCACCATTCCCGCGTCGCCTCGTGCTGCGCTGGAAGAGCCTTCGGTATATAGCGCTGATCTTGCCGAGCCAATTGAGTCGACGCCGATGCCCAACAATGCAACGGTGATTCAGCGCGTACCGGCTCCCGTAAAGTCTGCTCCTGCAGCCTCGCAGACTCGGGCATATCAGCCGCCGATGGTGCCACCAGCAACGCAAGCACGTCCATTTGTATCAGATCGCGACCCTGTGCTTTCAGAACCCACAGAGCCGCGTTTTGAACGTGCACCAGCTGCTGCATCACCTGCGTCATCGAGCAATAGCTTTGAGCCGCCACGTGAAATTCGCACGAAAAGTGGCAATGTCTACAGGCCATTAGGTGATACCTCGCCGGCTCCAACAAATGCTCCTGCGGCGCCTGCGCCACGAGCTGAGTTTGTGCCAGCGCCGTCTGCTAAGCCTTACGTTGCCCCGGCATCTTCGGCGTCAGCCCCCGCCGCAGAGCCAGCTGAGAGCACAAGCGGCAAGCGTGAGATTCGCACTAAAAGCGGTAATGTTTATTACATCGATGAGTGAGGTTTAGCTCCCTAACAAAGCTAGGCACTGATGCAAAGCTGCCTAGCTTTGTGACGCTGTTATTGTTTCAAGACCGGCGCTTCACCAGCCAATGCTTCGGCCACTAATTTCTCCGCAAATGGCCGCATGGCAAGCTCAGCGCGAATCTCGCGCAAATTCCAGTAATGCCCACCGATAGCGCGATTGATCATGACTTGCTCAGGCACCGGCTGAAATGCTCGCCATTGTGGCAGCGCTTCGCGGCTTAGCTTCATGGCAATTTCTGCGAGCGGAAACTCTGCATATTTCACCAGTTTATTGTCGATACTGGCTTGAGCTAAGCGTATCCATGGCGCGTAAAAATCACTGCCCAAGTGCGGTGTATGCTCGGTATTGCGCGCGCCCATAGCAATCAGGCCTTGTTCGAGTAGCTGCGCATCGCCAGCAAAAGCGGCTTGAGTGATGGCAGCATAGCGCTGCACACCAGCGTGACTCATGGTTTTCACTGAGCCGAAATCGTAAATCACCACACTGCCATCGGGGCGAGCGGCAAAGTTGCCAGGATGCGGGTCGCAATGCACAGTTTTCAGCACAAAAAGCTGGCGGGCGATGGTGCGAAATAGGCGCTCGCCCAAGATGTTTCGTATCGCTTGATCATAGCGCTCGTCGAGTTGAGCGAAATGGTCGCCAGGCTCGTAGATCAGCGTTAGTACTCGGCGTGTGCTGAGTTCCACTAGCACTTCGGGAACGATAACTTGAGCATCATCACTGTGAAACTCGCGGAAGCGCTGCAGCGTAGAAGCTTCGAGAAAATAATCGAGCTCGTCGTTTAGGCTTTGGCGAATTTCTTCAAATATAGCATCGAGTAGATCGCCTTTGACCGGTAGCACTCGGGCGATTTTAAAGGCCATGCGCAGCTGACCAAGATCGGCCTTGATGCTGGCATCAACATCGGGATACTGCACCTTCACCACGACCTCACGGCCATCTAGCGTGCGTGCGCGATGCACTTGAGCAATCGATGCGCTAGCTAAAGCAGTTTCATCGAAATGACTGAAGTGTTGGCGCCAGTCGCTACCAAAAGCCTCAATCAGCCGGGCCTCGATTTCATTGAAAGGCCGAGGCGGGGCTTGGTTTTGCAGGCTGCTTAAGGCCTCAATCAGTTCTGGCGGCAAGACATCGCGGTATTGCGAAATGATTTGCCCGACCTTCATCACCGCACCTTTCATCGAGCCGAGTGTGCCAGCGATTTCTTTGCCTATGCGCGTATAAAGCTCGGCGTCTGCAGCGCTGCGGTCGATGTCTTTTTGCCATAGGCGTTGCCAGCGATCACGAGCAACATCGCCACCGATGCGCGCGGTCATGCCAGCGAGGCTGAGTAAGCGTGAGCCTTTTTTAGCGGATGGAGTTTTGGCCATAATGGCCTCCTAAGCTCAGGCTGAGGGCTGAGCTTAGGCTATTGCGTTAGTTGCCGCGAGTGGGCAAGTGGGCGCTCGCCACGTGTTAGCGGGATAAGTGCAGGGACATGGGGTTTGGCAGCATATCGGCAAGTTTCAGCATGCGGCCCGAAAGCTCGGGATAGGAGTCGGCGAGCACGGTGATATGGCCGAGTTTGCGGTCGGCGCGCTCAGTTTTGCCATAAAGATGCAGGTGCGCGTCGGTCACGCTAAGGATGCCAGCACTGTCTGGATGCTCTCCAATAATATTGAGCATGGCGCAGGGCTTTTCGGCGCGCGTGCAACCAAGCGGCAAGCCTGCGACAGCGCGAACATGGTTTTCAAACTGTGAGCAATGCGCGCCTTCGATGCTCCAATGCCCAGAGTTGTGCACGCGCGGCGCAGTTTCATTCGCGACTAAGCCATGGCGCGTTTCAAACAATTCTAGCGTGAGCACGCCAACGTGATTAAGCGATTGCAAAATCGAGGAAATATAGCGCTCGGCGGTGAGCTGTGTGTTTTCATCTAAGTGCGGCGCGGGCACTATTGAGTGACTCAAAATGCCGCGATGATGGTGGTTTTCAGCGAGCGGATAAAATTGCGTTTGGCCATCCTGAGCACGCACGGCAATGATGGAAAGCTCACGGCGAAACTGTACAAATTCTTCGGCAATTAGCGGCACTGAGCCACCGAGTTGCTGCCAGCACAAGCTAATTTGCTCGGCTTCGCGCAAGAGGAATTGACCTTTGCCATCGTAGCCGTCAGTCACAGTTTTCACGACCAATGGCAAGCCTAATTCGGCAACCGCAGCACTAAGATCGGCTTCAGCTCGAATCTCGTGATAACGCGCGGAGGGAATTTTTAGCTCATTAAAAAGCTGTTTTTCATTGAGCCGATTTTGCGACACAGCCAAGGACTTTACGCCAGGGAAAACTGGCTTCTGCGCAGCAATAGCTTCGACCCATGCCGTCGGGATATTTTCAAACTCATAAGTGAAAACATCGGCGGAGTCGATAAAGGCTTGCAGGCTCTCGGCGCTATAGTCGTTGTCTCCAAAGCGCTGTCCAAGCACTGCCGATGGGCAGTTCTCAGCACGATCATAGAAGCTAAATGACAAGTTCAGTGGGTAGCCGGCGAGGGCCATCATGCGGCCAAGTTGGCCACCACCGAGCACGCCGATGCGCAAGCTCATGCTTTTACTCCGGGGATGGGGTTGGCCAGAACAGTGTCGGTTTGGCGCTCGCGGAAGGCTTCGATGGCCGTCAGCAGTTTTGCGTCATGTAGCGCTAAAATTTGTGTCGCTAACAGCGCGGCGTTAATAGCGCCGGCTTTGCCGATGGCCATGGTGCCGACGGGCACGCCGCCAGGCATTTGCACGATTGAAAGCAACGAGTCTAGGCCATTAAGCGCTTGCGATTGCACTGGCACACCGAGCACTGGCAGTACCGTTTTGGCGGCACACATGCCGGGCAAATGCGCTGCGCCACCGGCACCGGCAATGATGACTTGAATGCCGCGGCCAGCGGCAGCTTCGGCATAGCTGAAAAGCTTGTCGGGCGTGCGATGTGCAGAGACAACTTCGGCCTCAAAGGAGACGCCTAGATCGCGCAGCGTATTCGCGGCGTGCTCCATCGTCGACCAATCAGATTGTGAGCCCATAATGATGCCAACGAGTGGCGCGTGCGTGGTGGCGGTCATAATGGCCATCCTAAATATCGGAGATCGCGAATTGTCGAGGAATCAGTCAGACAGGGCAAGCCCGATGATCGCGGAAGCACCGCCAATGCACAGTGTTAGTAAAAACAATAAGCCCAAAAATCGCCAGAATGGCTTGAAGCTTGTTGGCATAGGCTCACGCGCAGGCATTGAGCGCTCAAGCGAGGCGTTTTGCGCTACGGTAGGCTCTGGGGCATCGGATCTAGTCACGGTAAAGCTCTCCAATAATCGTACTGATGGTCAACTTTACAGGGCTTCGTGCGAATAGACATGGAACAATAGATGACGTGCTCACGCCACTTTGCGAGAATCTAAGCGCTAACCATTTTTAAGGTGACTCATGAAAGCTGTTTTGTCGATGGGCTGGCCTTTGCTGACCTTCCGTGTCGGGCCAGAAGCGCTGCCGTATGCGCCACGATTAATTCTTCCGCTAGTGTTGCTAAACCTAGCACTTAGCTTTGGCATACAGGCCTTGGCCGGCAGCGAGATGGATAAGCCGGTATTGCAACTTTCTGCGATGGCACTCGCGGCTGAAGCGCTATGGCTGGCTTTTTGCTTGCAGCGCCGCGGTTGGCAAAATCGCTGGGTGCAGAGCTACTCAGCATTGGTACTGATAGATACATGGATATCTGCGCTGGCGGTGCCAATCGCGTTGATCGTCCTGCAAGGCGGCGATGTGCTGCTTGGCGTTGCGGCGATTTTGCAGATCGCGATGACTTTGTGGAGCTTGAATGTGCGTGGCCATGTTTATGCGCAAACATTGGCAGTCTCACGCCTACGCGGCATCTTGCAGGCCATGGTGCCGATTTTGCTGGTTATGGTCGTCGCCGTTGCGCTATTTCCCGACATGCTGCCAATGCCCGAAGCGCCTGTCGCTGAGCCCGCAACCCCTGCTATGACGCCGGAGCCGTAATCCATGCACATTCATATTTTAGGCATTTGCGGCACGTTTATGGGCTCGCTGGCGGTGTTGGCGAAAGCGCTGGGCCATGAAGTCAGCGGCAGTGATACTGCCGTGTATCCGCCAATGAGCACACAGCTGCAGGCTCAGGGCATCACGCTGATGGAAGGCTATAAAGCTGAGCATCTGCAGCCCGCGCCTGATCTAGTGATTATTGGTAACGCCTTGAAGCGCGGCATCGAGGCTGTGGAGTATGTGCTAGAGCAAGGTATTCCCTATACCTCGGGGCCAGCATGGTTGGCACAGCACGTACTGCAAGGCCGGCATGTAATCGGCATCGCGGGCACGCATGGCAAAACCACTACGACGACCATGGTGGCGTGGGTGTTGGAGCAAGCTGGTCTAGCTCCAGGCTTTTTGATTGGCGGTGTGCCGCAGGGCTTTGAGGCCAGCGCGCAGCTGGGTGGCGGGCGTTATTTTGTGGTGGAGGCTGACGAATACGATTCAGCCTTTTTCGATAAGCGCTCGAAGTTTGTTCATTACGCGCCACGCACGGCGGTGCTGAATAATCTTGAATTCGATCACGCCGATATTTTTGATGACCTCGTAGCCATTCAAAAGCAGTTTCACCATTTGGTTCGGACTATTCCTGGCGGCGGTCGCATTTTATTTCCGCAGGATGAGCCGGCGCTGCATGAAGTCATTGCTATGGGCTGCTGGACGCCGACGCAAACCATGGCCATTGGCCATTCGAGTGAAAAAGGAGCGCCAATTTGGCAGGCCGAATTACTCGAAGCCGATGGTTCGGCATTCGCCATCTGGCACAACGGCCAACGCGCCGCCGAAGTGCGTTGGCCTCTGACTGGCCTGCACAATGTGCGCAATGGCATGGCGGCGATTGCTAGCGCTGAACATGTCGGCGTCAGTGTGGCTAAGGCTGCTGAGGCGCTATCGCAGTTCCCTGGCGTGAAGCGTCGCATGGAGCTGCTCGGCACGCCCGACGGCATTGCGCTTTATGATGACTTTGCGCATCACCCCACGGCCATCCGCAGCACGCTCGATGGTCTGCGTGAACGCCAAGGGGCGGCACGTATTTGGGCGATCATTGAGCCGCGCTCAAACACCATGCGTTTGGGTGCTCACAAGGTGCATTTAGCACAGTCGTCAGCGCCTGCCGATCAGGTCATTTGGTATCAGCCACCGGGCATGGATTGGGATTTGGCCGACGTAGTAGCTGCCAGCAATGGGCGAGCCAGTTTGGCGACAGATCTGGATGCGATTATTGCGAGAGTGAGCCGTGAGGCAAAAGTGGGGGACGCCATTGTGGTGATGAGCAATGGTGGCTTTGGCGGCATTCATCAGCGCTTGCTAGCGGCGCTTCAGGCGCGAGCTGGCGGTGAGCAAGGCCCTGGCAAGCATGGAGCCAGCGCATGACGCTATTGGCGGCACTTGCCGTAGCGGTAGGGGCAGCCATCGGTGCTTTATTGCGTTGGATGTTAGGCATGGGCTTTAACGCACTATGGCCAACCCTGCCCGCTGGCACATTACTAGCAAACTGGATTGGTGCTTATGCCATTGGCATTTTAGCGGCGTTATTTAGCGCGCACCCTGGCGTTTCAGACACCACACGCTTGCTCTTGATGACCGGCCTGTTAGGCGGCCTAACGACATTTTCTACGTTTTCGCTGGAGGCGGTGAGCTTATTGCAGCGTCAGCTCTGGTTGCCGGCACTGTCGCACATTAGCTTGCATGTTCTGGGCTCGATTGCACTAACGCTGGCGGGGATGGCCAGCGTTAGTGCCTTGCGAGCTTAGCGCTTAAGCCTCACTTTTAGGCGTGCGACGCTTACGCATACGGATGTTGAGCATCTCAACCATTACCGAGAATGCCATTGCGCCGTAGATATAGCCTTTAGGCATGTGCTGGCCAAAGCCTTCGGCGATGAGCATGGTGCCAACCAAAACCAAGAATGCTAATGCCAACACCTTGATGGATGGGTGATGGTCAACAAACTCGCCAATAGGTTTAGCGGCAAACATCATCACAATTACCGACAAGACAATGGCGATCACCATGATGCTGACATCGTCTGCCAAGCCGACAGCCGTGATGACAGAGTCGAGCGAGAACACGATATCAATAATGGCAATTTGCACAATGATGGCGAAGAAGCTGGCGCCAGCTGCCGAGGCTGCGTTCGTCACTTGAACATGCGCTGACTCACCTTCAACGGTATCGAAAATCTCAGTTGCCGATTTCCAGAGTAGGAATAAGCCACCGCCAATTAAGATCAAGTCGCGCCCAGTGATCGCAATGCCAGCGAGTGTCACCAATGGCTCGGTAAGACGCATAACCCACGTGATTGACAGTAGCAGCGCAATACGCGAGACCATAGCCAAGCCTAAGCCAAAAACACGAGCTGCTTGGCGTTTTTCAGGCGCGACTTTATTGACCAAAATGGTCAGGAAAATAATATTGTCGATGCCCAGCACAATCTCTAAGAGACTGAGTGTGGCAAGGGTGATCCAAGCTTGCGGGTCAGCAATCCATTCAAACATAGCGGTTCTCAGGCAAAGTGGCAGATATAGTCTAGGGTTTCGAGAGTTTCGATTTCAAAACTGGAGTTCGCGGGCACATCAAACGAGCTGCCGCCGCGATAATCAGTCCAAGTATCTGAGCCAGCGAGTAGAACTCGGCAATGGCCGGCGGTGATTTCCATGATCTCAGCTGCTTGTGTGGTGAAGGTAAGCGTTGAGGGCAAAATCACACCTAAGGTTTTACGCGTGCCATCGGCCAAAATAATGGCATGACTGACACAGCGGCCATCAAAATAGACATTGGCTTTTTTCATTACAGTGACGTTGTCAAACTGACTCATGGGCTGCTCCGGCGCAGAACGATTAGTTGTGCGGATTCTAGGGCCTCGCAGAGAAGGCGCAAAGGCCTGTTACTAAATAGTCATAAAAACTTAATCTTGTTGTCGTTGGACTATCTAGTCACTGTCATGCTAGAGCAGCAGACTGTTCGCATGAAAAAAACCAAAGAGAAGCCTAATGCAGTAAATTTCTCATGGCAGGCCGCCACTCAAGACCCTGTCATGCTCCCCAACAAGCCCTATGTGCAGATGCGTGATCAGCTTAAAACAGGTGATTTAATATTGTTTTCTGGGCGAAGCTTTGCGGCACGTCTAGTGCGTGGTTTGACTGGTAGTAGATGGTCACACGTCGGTCTCGTTGTGCGTTTGCCGGAAATGCCGCAAACGCCTTTGCTGTGGGAGGCAACGTTGGCAAGCAAGGTGCATGACATTACCGAAGGAAAGCCTTTCGATGGCGTTCAATTAGTTGCATTAGATGATCGTATCGCAAGCTATCAAGGCTTAGTGGCGGTGCGCCGCCTTCAGCATGTGCAAACGGATGCGCAGGCTCGAGCGCATTTAGAGTCACTTATTGATGAGTGGAGAGCTAAGCCCTATCGCAACTTCATTCGCCAACACATCAGTGCTTGGGTGCGCGGAGAAGAGGCGCTGTCGTTCCGCCGAGGCGGGTTTTGTAGCGAGCTCGTCGCTGAGGTTTATCGCCGCTGGTCATTACTGCCGGAAGATCGCCCGGCTCACCACTACGTCCCTCGCGACTTTGGTTGTGAGAGAGGTGTGCCACTATTGCGCGGTGGCTTATCGCCCACCTGTCTATTAACAGTCTAGTTTGTTCAATAACGCGCCTATGTAAAACTATTGCCGAGCGCTCAACGTTAATGTTGACGGAGTCTGCTAAAGCAAATTTGTAAGGCTCTGCATTCTTGATTGTGTCATCTTTTGCCTTTAACCTTCGCGGCGTCAGTGCCAGGGCGAACCAGCCACGTGCCACGCAGCAACCTGACGCTTGGAGCAGCCTTTTAATCTAGCCAAAGCCGGCGTCTAAGGGCTTTTTTCTACTCTCAAACTGAAGGAAGGTTTGTTATGCGTTTATCTGACTATTGCACCGATGCTGAATGGGCAAAAATTAAAAAAGTAGCCGACGATAAAGAGACTCCGTTTCTGGTCGTCGACCTCGACATCATCAAACAGAAGTATGAAGAGCTGACCAACTGCTTCCCGAAAGCCAAAGTGCATTACGCACTGAAAGCTAACCCGGGCCAGCCAGTGATCGATCTGCTGCGCGACCTAGGTTCTAACTTTGACTGTGCCTCGATGTTTGAGCTCAGCAAAGTGTTGGACTCGGGCGTATCGCCTGACCGCGTTAGCTACGGCAACACCATCAAAAAAGCCGCACACGTGAAATGGGCCTATGAGCAAGGCATTCGCTTATTTGCTACCGACTCGAAAGCCGATTTGCAGAACATTGCTGAGTACGCTCCGGGCTCGAAAATTTTTGTGCGCATCTTGGTAGAAGGTGGTGAGACCGCCGAATGGCCATTGTCGCGTAAGTTTGGTTGCCACCCTGATATGGCGATCGACTTGTTAGTGCAAGCGAAAAACCAAGGCTTGATCCCTTACGGCATTTCCTTCCATGTCGGCTCGCAGCAAAAAGACATCGCAGTCTGGGATGCCGCGTTGTCGAAAGTGAAGTATATGTTCGACTGGATGAAGTTCGAAGAAGGCCTCGAGTTGAAAATGATCAATATGGGCGGCGGCTTCCCTGCTAACTATATTTCCGAGGTCAACCCGATCAATATCTATGCGCAAGAAATCCTGCGCTATTTGCATGATGACTACGGCGATGAAGCTCCAGAAATCATCCTTGAACCAGGCCGTTCACTGGTCGGTGAGTCTGGTGTGCTGGTTTCGGAAGTGGTGCTGATCTCGCGTAAGTCGCGTACCGACTTAAAGCGCTGGGTGTATACCGATGTCGGTCTTTTCCAAGGTCTGATGGAAACCATGGGCGAGTCGATCAAATACCCCATCTACACTGAAAAAATGGATGAGAGCGACAACAAAGAAGGTAGCGTAGTGCTGGCGGGTCCAACTTGCGACTCCACCGACATCATGTACGAAAATGTTGGCTATCATCTGCCCATGAGCTTGGCTCCGCGTGATCGCCTGTATTGGCTGACCACGGGCGCTTACACCAACTCATACAGTTCGGTTGAGTTCAACGGCTTCCCACCTCTGCAGACTTACTACGTTAAGTAGCTTCGTCATTTTGCTCCGATGTGTTGCGCCGTTTGGCGGCGCGCGCATCGCTAGCAAAAAGCTCTTCTAGCTCCCGTATCGACTGTTTCGCACTGGCGACCAGCTCGGCTTCATTTTGGTAGATGGCTTGCTGGCGTATCAGCAGATCCTCATCGTACTCACGAAAGCGCTTCACGCCAGCCTTGGCATCGCCCTCACTAAAGCCAATCTCTTGCAAGACATCACTAGCAAGCTCCAAGCTGCTGGCAAAAGTCTCTCGATGTATCAAGTTAACGCCAATATCCATCAGGCGGTAAGAGTGCATGCGGTCGCGTGCGCGAGCATAAATGGGCGTATTGGGGAAGTGGCGGCGTATCAGCTTGGCGGTATGCACAGACTCATCTACGTCATCAATGGCGAGCACAATAACTTTGGCTTTGGCTGCTCCCGCGGCAAGTAGTAGTGCGTGTGAATCTGGGCGGCCGTAATAGACTTTATTGCCAAATAGACGCACGAAGTCGACTTGCCGAGCGTTACTTTCTAAAGCAACAAATGGGATGTGATGCAGGCGCAGTACACGCGCAACAATTTGTCCAACGCGGCCAAAGCCAGCAATTAGGACTTCATGTTTATTGTCATTGGGCACTTCATCGTAGCTACGCTCTTGTTGCACTCCCCATCGGGGCTCAAGTACGTGCTCCAAAAGCAAGAAGCCGATTGGCGTCATGGCCATGGAGAGCGTGACCGCAAGCACTAGCATTTCACCCAGGTGTCGGTCGAGCAGACCGGCTGTTACGGCAGTAGTGAAAACAATAAAGGCAAACTCGCCGCCCTGCGGCAGTGTGACGGCAAGACGAACTGCGGCTTTGTTGTCGCTGCCATTGAGTCTAGCCAAGAGCCAAAGAATGGCACCCTTGAGCAGAACTAATGCTGCGGCACCGAGCACAATGACGGCCGCCTCTCGGCCCAGCAATGGCAGGTTGGCTGTCATGCCAACCGTCATGAAGAAGAGCCCAAGCAGCAGGCCTTTGAATGGCTGGATTTGAGCCTCTAATTCATGACGGTATTCGCTATCGGCGAGTAAAACGCCGGCAACAAATGCACCTAACGATGCCGATAAGTGGATTTCGGTCATCAGCCACGTCATGCCTACGATGATGAATAGGCCCATGCCGGTGAATAGCTCGGGCGTTTCGCTATTTGCAATGAAGCGAAAGATGGGCCGGACCAGAAATCGGCTGGCGAAAAACAGCGCAGAAAATACCGCGACAACAGGCACTAGCTGAGGGCTGTTAATCATCTCGGCAGCATCACCAGAAAGCATGGGAATGATCGCGAGCAGGGGGATTACTGCCATGTCTTGAAACAGCAAAATGGCAAAGGCTTGGCGGCCGTGTTGGGCGCTGAGTTGGTTTTTTTCAGCGAGTAATTGCAGGGCAAACGCTGTTGAAGACATGGCCAGGCCGGCACCAATGACTGCGCTAACTATCGGGCTTAGGCCCATCAGCCAGCAAACCAGCGCGATAGCGCTGCCGGTGAGCAGCACTTGTGCGCTGCCAAGGCCAAATACCGAGCGCCGTAAAACCCAGAGTCGACTGGGCTCAAGCTCAATGCCGATCAAAAACAGCAGCATGGCGATGCCGAAATCAGCAATTTCTATGACGCCGTTGGTGTCATGAATGATGCCGATAATATGCGGGCCGATGAGCATGCCAGCGATCATATAGCCGATAACCGAGGGCAGGCCTAGTCGGCGTGAAAGTGGCACGATGATAAGTGCGGCGGCGAGAAGCCAGATAATTGATGACGCTGCGTGCATGGCGACCCTAAGTTCAAAAAACTATTATCTTTTTACCATATTAGACCACTGTCACTGCGCAAATCGTCTGAGCGGTCGGCGAAGGCTGCACGAAAGTGCTGTAAGCGGGCTATAATACGCACGTTTTTCGCCCATTCGAGACCGCCTGCTATGAGCTACGCCCAAATCCCCGCTGGTAAAGACTTGCCCAATGATATCTACGTCGTCATTGAGATCCCTGCCAATTACGCGCCCATCAAATATGAGATCGATAAAGACGCAGATGCGCTATTTGTCGACCGCTTTATCGGCACCGCAATGTTTTACCCAGCGAACTACGGCTATATTCCTAACACGCTATCGGAAGATGGCGATCCGCTAGATGTATTGGTCGTGACTCCACATCCCGTCGTGCCAGGCGCTGTTATTCGTGCTCGCCCAGTAGGCATGCTGATGATGGAAGATGAGTCGGGCATCGATGCGAAATTGATCGCTGTACCGCACGACAAGTTGTCACCACTTTATAAAGAAGTGAAAGAGCACAGTGATCTGCCTGAGCTTTTACTGCGCCAGATCGAGCATTTCTTTACCCATTACAAAGATTTAGAAGCTGGTAAGTGGGTGAAAATCATGGGCTGGGAAAATGCTGATGCCGCCCGTGCTGAGATCATGAAGTCGCTAGCTGCTGCTAAATAAGCTTCGCTTGCATGGCTGAGCGTTAAGCGCTTGGTCAACAAAAGCCCGTCACATGGTGTTTGGCCAGTGACGGGCTTTTTTGTGAACAATGAGTCACAAATTATTCGCTATAGTGGTAAGATTGTCCGACAATATTTGCGTTCATTTTCTAGGCACTTCCCTATGATGGCTACCAAGGAGATCGGCCGGCGCAAGCAAGGCATAGATCTCCACTACCAACCATCGTGTGAAATAGGAGATTTATCATGGGCGAACTCAAAAATATCGTTACCGAACAGCAAGACGTTTTAGTGCGTGTTAAAGATGCTGGTCGTCAAGTCGCAATGGCCGGCTTGGGCTTAATCGAAGTGCTGAAAAGCGAAGGCGAAAAGCTACAAGCTATCGACTTCAATGCTAAAGCTGAAGAGCTGAAAGCAAAAGCACTAGAAGTGAAAGAAAAGCTAGTTGCTATCGACGTTAAAGCTGAAGCTGACAAACTGCAATCGGTTGATGTGAAAGCAAAAACTGAAGAGCTGAAAGCTAAAGCACTGGAATTGAAAGGTAAGTTGGCTTCTGTTGATGCCAAAGCTGAACTCGACAAACTGCTGGCCGACGTGCAAAAGCTGTTCAACGAGTTAGTTGCTAAAGGTGAAAAGCGCGCTGCGTAAGCCCGCGTGTTCTGAATGGTAATACCCTTTTTGGGGCGACGTAAGTCGCCCCTTTTTTTGTCTAAAATTAAGCCATTGCCTCATCTAGACCGTTGAGATGACTGTTGGCGCTTGCGCGTTCTTCATTGCTCAGTGCCTGCCAGCGTTGCAAAAGTACCTGCCACGATTTGGCGGGATATTTCTGTGCCGGCTGGGTAAACTCATGGCCTTGAATATGAGTTGTAAAGGTCTCGCCGTTAGCAGCATTAGCGCGAGCCCATGGCAAGTAAGTGTGCAGCAGCAAGTGGTCTAAAAGCGGCGTCAGAGTTGAGGCTAGTTTCGACCATGGCGTGTTATCGCCAACATGGTTATCTGCGCCAGCCATTACCGAATCAACCCAGCGATGAATATTTTTCAATTTAGCTAAGCGCGCACGCGGTGTTGGATCAGTGAGCAGCTCATAAAAAATGCAGGCAAGGCCGAAGTCGGCAAAGGAGATCGCGTCGCCAAAAATAAAGCGATGCTCGCCTAGATGTTGGTCAAGTCGGAGCGCCGTCTCATCTAACTGAGCCTCAATGGCCTCAGCATTATCGCTAGTGCAGCCCAAAGGTTCGCGCCGCGTCATCAAAAAAGCCGCTATTTTTTCAGCATAGGCAGTTGGGTCTTGGTCTGGCCCAAGGCTGGCAATCGCGATGCGACGTGATGCATCTATGCGATCGGCTTCATAATTCCACCGGTAATGAAACATGGCCTTAATAAGCCATTCATCTGCGGCTTCTTCGAGCGCGTAGGCAAGAAAATTCAGCGCTGGGTCGGAAAGTTGGGCGCTAGGGCTAGGATGCGCTTGCTCAAGAAAATTCATGATTGGCGTGGAGTCTTGCAGGCTGTCGCCAGCTGGCGTGACTAGCAATGGAATGATCGGCAGCTTAGCTTTTTCGCGAAAGGCCGGTTCATTGTCTTTATTGCGCACCAACCACTCATACGGCAGGTTTTTATAACGAAGTAGTGCCCGCACTTTTACTGAGTAGGGCGACACGTCAATGCCAAACAGTTGATACATACATCCGCCTATATTCAGACAATCGGTAGGCCTAAGGCTATGGGGTTTTGCTCGTCTATGGAATAGGCTAGGTCCATGCGACTCGTGAGATGAGCTGATAACAATAAAATCAGGAAGATTATTATGAAGAAAATAATGCTGGCCTCGGTGGCTGCGCTTTCACTTAGTACTGCTGCGCAGGCCCAAGCCCAGACCTTGTGTATGTATGACCCTATTGGCGCGCAAGGCGCTGCTTACGCACTAGCTAAGGATTACGCCTTAGCGGCGAAACAATGGGGTGCCAAAATTGAGCTGAAGGCATATACCGACGAGCGCGTAGCCGCGGAAGACTTCAAGGCTGGTCAGTGCGACGGCGTTGGCATTACAGGCCTGCGTGGTCGCCAATACAACGCCTATGTCGGCAGTATTGACTCCATAGGTGCCGTGCCTTCATACGACTACTTGCGCACTGTGCTGCAAGTCCTAGCCTCTCCGGCTAGCGAAAAATCCATGGTGGTTGGCCAATATGAAGTAGTGGGTATCTTCCCATTGGGCGCAGCCTATGTTTTTGTGCGTGACCGTGCGATCAATTCGATTGAAAAAGCTGCTGGTAAGAAAATTGCCGTTTTAGATTTCGATAAATCACAAGCGCGCATGGTGCAACAACTTGGCGCACAGCCAGTTGCTTCCGACATCACCAACTTCACCACCAAATTTAACAATGGTCAGGTTGATATCGTGGTGGCGCCAGGTATCGCGTTTAAACCATTCGAAATGTACAAAGGCTTGGGCACAAAAGGTGCGATTTATCGTTTCCCATTAGTACAGCTGACTGGCAACTTGATCATCCGCCCCGATCGTTTCCCTGCTGGCTTTGGTGCCAAGTCACGTAAATATATTTTGACGCAGCTTGATACCGCGCAGCGCACCATTCAGCAGGCTGAGGACGGTATTGCTGAAAAATACTGGCTAGACCTCACGGCTGAAGACAAGGCCAAGTACACGTTGATGATGACTGAGGCACGTGTGCAAATGACCAAAGAGGGCTTCTACGATAAGAAGATGTTGAACTTATTGAAAAAGGTTCGCTGCAAGTTTGATGCAGCTGCTGCTGAGTGTGCCAATAACGTTGAGTAAGTTGTTCGGCATAGTTAGTTGAAATAAAAAGCCCACATCGTGGGCTTTTTATTGCGTACTTTATGTGTTTACTGCTTGTGCTGTTCTCGCTTGAGCTTGCGCCATTGCCAAGGCGGCATGCGCTCAGACTCAGGCAATGCCCATAAGCCACGATGATTGGCGCGGGCATCATCTTCGATCTGTATTAGTTCGGGTCGTTTCAAGTATTGGCGATACACCCAAGCATGGCCTTGGCGCACTAATTCGGCATTCACATCTAAACCATCGACATAGACCGTGGCCACTACGCGGCCGTAGCGATCAATGTCGAGTACTTTCAAGCTAATATCGCGGCCATAAACCATTGAAGACAAAGCACGTTTGGCATTATTACCCCAGGGCTGGCCGCGCTCAGGGGTGTCGATTTCAGCTAGGCGTATGCGCTGTTTTTGCGTGTCTGCAGTGAGAATGGTCACCGTATCGCCATCGGCTACTTTGATGACGCGACCGGCGGGCTGAGCAGCCGTCTCGGCGCTATACGTAGACTTAGCTTCGCCACA
>Ga0114915_1000114_pt1 | contig 38223 bp, 41 predicted proteins | sample MalvirAntarct_55_FD_87288 | JGI IMG/M metagenome (GOLD analysis project Ga0114915, IMG submission 87288) | Marine viral communities from the Global Malaspina Expedition - Malaspina viral metaG Antarct_55 | ecosystem: Environmental > Aquatic > Marine > Oceanic | place: South Georgia Island...
CGTCTGGGGCGGTGTTCGTGCGGCTCTGGGCGGGGGACGGCCAATGGTCGGACGCGCAGGGTGATCGTCTGATCCGGATCGAGTCCATCGTCGGCTCCCGCTACGACGACATTCTGGCGGGCGGTACAGGCGACGACGTTCTGATCGGCGGCGCCGGCGACGATCTCCTCTCCGGTCATGCCGGCAACGACCGGATCGTCGGCGGGACCGGAAACGACACCCTTCTCGGCGGGCCGGGCAACGACGTGTTCGTGTTCGCCGACGGCGACGGCATCGACCAGGTGACCGACTTCGGCATCGGCGATCGCCTCGACGTCGCCGCGGTCTCGGCGATCGACGGCTTCGAAGCCTTTCAGGCCGCTGCGAGCGAGGAGGCGGCCGGTCTGCGCCTCGTGTTCGACGGGGGGCAGGTGCTGATTCATGGCGCGACGCTCGCAGCCATCGAACCGGACGACCTGATCTGGTGAGGCTAGGGGACGGACCGTGAAGCGCGCCGCGCTTCCGCATGGACCGGAACGTGAGCTCTCGCGACTATGGCGGCACCAAAATCCAGGGAGAAATGCATGCTGAAACACCTCAACCCCGCCGGCGTGCCGAAACCCGGCAGTCCCTACAGTCAGGCGGTCGAGGCTGCGCCCGGCATGCGGTGGCTGCACGTCTCGGGTCAGATCGGCGTGGCGCCCGACGGCACCGTGCTGGAGGGTGCCGCGGCGCAGATCGAGCAGATATGAAGGGCGAAAAATTATCGTTTAAAATCAAGGGCTTCCGACTATTATCCTGGGGATATGTAGGCATTTTGTAAGCATGAATTGTCGTTGTAGCGCAACCATGCAGCGAGTTAGCCGGCAACCTTAGAGGGTGTGAGCGATAGGAAATCCTCCCATGACATGACGACTAGGGGAGGCTTGCGGTTAGAGCGTAGGACGAGGATAGGCGTTGCACCGTTCCGGTTGGCTTCCGCCTGGGCATAGGCTCGATACACGTTCGCGAAACCCTCTTGCCGCTTGGCTTCGATGGAGAAGGGGAACCGTTCTCTCGCCGCTTTCGTCATCATCTTAATATCGGTTCCGTTCTCACTTCCTATTGCCGTTCTAATTTCATCAGGTTCAATGTGAAACAATTCGATAATTCGTTCCTTCAACCAAATTTGGAAATCCCTTCCTTTCAGCTTTGCGCTTTTCCTAGTGATAGGCATTAACGGTTCATACGTAACATCTTTTCAGTTAGAACGCGGGCCTTCTCCTGTAACTGTCTGCCCTTAGCATCATTGTTATAATAATCACTATTGGTCATAAGTTCTTCAATTCTAGCTTCAATATCAAGGGCTGAGTTAGAACCTGTTTCCGTATCGTCTAGAATGGCTGGTGAATTCTTGCCCATAACGCTTTCAAGAAATTTCATACCGGCTGCGGTATTCGCTAATGGTAGGTTCAAAACTTCCGCTGGTACGTTAGCCGTTGCCCATGTTCGGATTGCCTTATGCTTACTAGAAAACTGGTTTCCCCATTCCGCTTGAAGTGTAGCAAGTTCCGCCTTTGCATCGATCTTAGGGCCGTTTTCTAATGCTCTGTTAATTTCTCCCATACCAAGAGCCGTCTTAAACATTTTAGCTATAACCGGCATCTGTTCCTCAGAGAACTTTCCTTCTTTAAACATCGGAATGAAAGTATCATAAACACCTTCATATCCTTCCAACGGTAAAACGTCTTCACCAACAGCCGTGAAAGCATTCTGAATATGTTCGTGTGTAACGTCTTCAATTGCTACAGGGCCTTTCTCACGTAGCTTCTTTGTAAGTTCCTTGTATCCCTTTTCTAAATCTTCAATCTTCTTATACTTATCAGCGTACAAACGTTCTTCCGTTGTTTCGGTTTCATCGGTTTCGCTTTCAGTTTCAGTTGACGTTTCATCTTCGGTGTCTGAGCCGATATCCATATCTAACAAAGAGGCGCTTTCGGTTGTATCATTAGCAACTTCATTAGTTTCTGTTGTTTCTGTTTGGTTAGTTTCTGTTCCTGTAGTCATTAATAATCTACCTCTCCATTTAGGTTCTTTGTTATATGTCTGTATATTTCCATCTGAGCAACTTTATAAACGGCGGAATACGCATTAGGGTCGTTACGATCAACCTTAGTTCCATTGATAATAAGTAGAATGTCTTTCAATACCTTGCGGCCCGAATCATTGCCGAATACGTGCTTATAAAGAAGTGCCTTTTCTTGGTCATTATCTCTTTGTAGATCGGAAGAAATTTGTAATCTCTTAGATTGATTTGGGTTCATTTAATTTAGGTTCCATTGTTTTGATTATTTACCCGTTATTTAAGTTTGCTAATGCCGCTCCTAATGGTCCGTCTAAAGCTTTGTTCAAGGACTCGCCAGCTTGCCCGGCTTGCCCGGCAACGCCTAGCGTCTGTTGTGTCTGATTCATCTGTGAGATTTGCTCTTTCATAGCGTCAACGGTTTCTTCGGAATTCAATAGGTCTTCCGATACGCCAAAGCCTCTCAATAGCTTTCTTGCAAGCTTATCCTTGTTGACATGAATAGCGGTTTCTTCTGGCATAACCTGGGCAACGTTCGCATAACCCATCAAATCGTTTTGAGCCTGTTGCAACATGCTTGCTTGTTTGACCGCTGCATTAACATCAACGGTGAAAATCTCAGAAGCGTTCGATACGTCAAAGCCCATGTTTCTAACAATCTGTAGATGCTCGTCTGTGAATGGCGGAATCTCGCCACGCTTCATCATTCGTCCGACAACCTGAGTAGCAATAAGCTTCAAAGCTTCATCCTGAAAACGTCTAGCAGGTTGCCCTACCTGTTGAATGAATGCCTCTCTATCAGCCATGATTTCGGTTGCGGTCTTATAAGTGTTTTTGCCTGTAGACCTTCCACGCGAAAGCAAGATATTTCGAATTTGCATAGCGGTACGTTCGAACATATCGGTTGTAATATTATAATTGCCTGGGAATTGGATAGGCGTAAGTGGTTGTTCCGTGTAGATGATTCCACCTGGGACCAAACGTGAAGCGGCTTGTTCGGAATTAAAGCTTTCATCTTCCGTCTGGAATGCACCAAGAGCGGCAAATTCCCCCGCTCCAATCATTGTCATCTGCATCTTGTTGATAAGGCGGATCGATGGAAGAGCCGCTAGACAAGGGGAGTCTCCCCAACCGTTATTAGATTTTGCCCAACGCCATACGACGAACGGACTCCAGTTCATCGAAACGTTTTTAAGTTCGTGCCAACCATTTTCTAAATGAATGGTATATGTGAATTGGTCGCCATCAGGAATGACGGACTCAATAACACCGTGAGAGGCATCAGGGTTTGTCTCTGTGATTTCTTCCGGCAAGTCTTCAAATCGCTTCATAAGCTGGCGAGTTGTCCACTTATGTTCACGGAACCTGCAATCGACGTTACCGGCTTTATCCTCTAGGAAATACAATTGTTTCAAAGGAACGCATTCATACGTAAGAGGCTCAAACGGTTCATCGTGAATGGCTATGCAAGCGGTACCTGCTACAATCGTATCAAGAATGCATTCACCGATAGCGAGATAGAAGTTAGAATTAACGAAATGATCCCTGAGATAATCATTAGATTCCGATAATTGTTCAACGACAAGTGGCCCTATCTCACGTCTCAATGTGTCTTTAATAAAACTGATTTCTGCCCAAGGTCGGGCTTCTGGAATGAGCATATTAATAATGGAAGTCTGTAATTCAACCGCAGCTTCATAAGCAGTATTGTCAAACAAATCATCATGATCGGTAGGTTCATCTTCAATGTAGAACTGGCGAGAAGGCAAAACGTAGTAATAGGCTTCATCAATCAATGAGGCTTGCTGTTCTCTCTTGCTCTTAGCTAATCCTAATAGCTCTTTAAGTTCCTTTATATTTCGCTTCATTCATAATTTCACCTTAAAGTTTTGACTGTACGCCTAAAAATCCAGTCTCTTCATTCAATAATGAACCGATACCGGAAGCTCTACGCTTGCGTTCTTCTTCGATTTTTCGAGCCGCCGCGTCTTCTCTCTGAGCCGCAAGCTTCGTATCTTCTTCTTTAACCTCTACCGGTTTGGGCGCTTTTGGAGCAATGCACATATTAATATCCTGCCGTTTTAATTATTTAGTGAGTTCCCATATTCGGAACGGTTCTCCCGTAAAGGGCATAATGTAATCAGTGGGTGTAAAGCCTAATGTTTTAACCCAACGCTTATTAGATTCGTACTTATCCCATAAGGGAATAAGCAACCTCATTCCGAAGAATTCATTCTTAAATGCACCTACTACGCCTAGTGCGACGCTATGAAACGACTTAGGAATTCTATTAACGGCATCGGTAGCTATAAACCCTAATACCGCTGTACTTTGGAATCTTGCTGCCCAAAACATAGCCGCTGGTTTACCGTTCAAATGAGCGATGCAACCATTAACATCCTTAAGCAAGTCAACATAATTGCTATCAGTCAGATACATAAGCCTAGCTTCTTCCTTGTCTCGCGTTCTCATGTGTTCCCATAAATATTGAAGATCGGGAATGTTCGGTTCTACAAACTCAATGTTCATTAGTTATCCCTCAACTTTATGTCCGTAACGATTGACGCAATCGTACAGGGGAGGGGAGACGAGACAGACAGAGTGAGGGTAGGGGAGCGGTAGCCGCTTCCGCCTAGGGTGACGCTGGCAAGGCCGGTGAACGACGGTAGCGGCTCGTCCAGTAGGTCATCGCCTAGGCGACGTAAGGGAACGGGATAGCCGTCAACGGTTAGGCTCTTGGTATCGAGAAGTTCAACCCTAGCGCGAACTTTTCTAATATCATCAACTCTCTTAATCTGATTCTCAATCGATATAACAATATCCTGAGTTTCAACTAGCGAAGTGTATTCATGTCCGATATGAACGGTGTAAGCGGTTTCAACGAGTTCAAATGCGCCGCTACCATTTACCGCAGTATCAGCATGTACCAACCCATCAGCTAATACGCTACAGGTTTCACCTGATAAGCCGGTTACGCCTGTCCAATTGGTTTTGGCGGTGCCACTCGTTAGGACGTAATGACAATCAAGAAAAACATCTTCCTCAGTAAGATATTCAAGGAATGTTCCGTTATCTCGTTCTATTAAAGCGTACAACGTTTCTTTCAATCCATCGCCATGATCGGCAGATACAACGATAACACGCTTGAACAAACCATTAGTTTTGAAACGCGACCAACCTAATACGTTCTTTTCCTGATCGATTGTGCAAACAGCTATCTCGCCATCCGCCCTTACAACGAATAACAAGTTAGCCTGAGTGTCTTTGAAGCCTCGCATGAACGCCATATCAATAGGCGCTTTCCCATCTACAAACAAATGATGGGCGAATATCGTTTTGTTTAAAGCGTTAAACCTATCATTCGTATAATCATAAACGAATGAACGGATTTCCTTATTGTTTCGTGTAGAGAATATCAATTCTCCCTGTACGTCGATAACAGGAAGGTTGTTAATTCCGTTGGTGGATTGCGTAGCCGCTCTAACGTTCGTTGCCGTGATCGGATTATCTCCCCCACCTGTCACAACGCTTTCAGCTTCCGTAGAAAATACGAATAAGTTTTGTTGTGCTTTAAGGTCTTTGATTGATTGTTGTTCGGTAGAAGTGAGGTTGAATGTATATGCGGTTGAATCAGTGACTTCATAAACATCGGTAGTGGCGTTCTTAACTTTATCGGCAAAGTTGTAATAGTCACTGACATTACTTCCGAATATGATTCCGGGCAAAGCACGTGTTCCACCGAAAACCAATCGATCCTGAAAGAATATACAGGTTCTAGGATATCCTTTAGATGAAGACCAAGCCCATTCTTCGAAGGCGTTTGAGGCATCTGTTCCGGTTAGATCAACGTCACCTATCGTACCTTCGATCACAGTTGCAGAAGTGTATGCAGTTACAGTGACGGTACCGCCATTAATACGAAACTTGCGACCAACCCAAGCGGCTGAGAAATAGTCGTCTGAAGCCGTAAACGTCACTCCCGTTCCTGTTACCGCACTAGGCGTAATCGTTACAGTACGGTTGAAACGATAGAAGGGAAGTTCCGTAAACGTTATATTGCTAAATGTCCAATCGTTATCGGCCCCATTTCTCGTAAGACGTTTCACCGGATATTCAGGATGGGTGAATATGATTGTATCGCCCGAATGTGTGTAACGTATATCGGCTATATGATTGGACGTGTAAGGCGACGTTATTAAATCAACGATTACATCGTTACGCAAAATGCGAAGTTCGATATCTGAAAACAAAAGAATATATTGTTGATCCGTATTAAACGAGAATTTAACAAAACGGGATGAGTCTGCATCAACGCTACCAGATGTTTTCAAAATGTTTCTGAAACCCGGTCTTCGCTTGATCGGGCCATGCGGTAAGACGAGCCAATTTTCCAGGGTCTTAGCTGATCGGAAGTAGTCGGGAAGGTCCGAACGTGACTCCATGTACGGGCCAAATTCGCCGCTCCCGAAGGTCGTTTGTGGGGAAGAGATCGGCTTACGCATTAGCGCCAACCTCCCCTGTAGCCTCCCCTAGAGGCGGATAGCCACGTACTCGCCCCGTAGATGCTCCTAGACGTGTTCGCCTGGGCGTCGGAATGGCGAGCCTTCTTCATCTTCGCGTCATACTCAGTGAACAAACCTCTTGCTAAGTCACCGTCACCCATCAAAGGGTTGCATAATTCATACGCAAGCTTGCTAACTAATGCGTCTGTGAATTGGGCTGAGAAACTATTTTCGTTACAATCGGCATGATATCTTAATAGAACAACCAATGAATTAGCGTATATGCGGTTTCCTTCATCGAGATATGGAATTGAAGTCATATTCTCGTCATATGCAGTGATTGTCCTGATATGATCGGCAGGAATGGCGAATGAATACGACCACTTAGTATCAGTTGGGGTATCGGTATATCTCGATAAGTTCGCTACGGTAGCGGTGAAGTTCCAGTTGTAATTACCTAGTTCGGCTGATTTAACAATCGGATATATCGTTGCGGCTACCTGACTTTCTCGTGTGCCATCATTGAAAGATGCAATCTCATTCGCGCCAATCTTCAACAAGGCTGCGGAAAGAATATCGAATTTGGTTCGTGCCATGTCATATCAATCTCACTCGTTACTATGTATTTACAAAAAAATAGGGAAGCCGAAGCCTCCCTATCTTAAAAACTATGTAACTAATGATTATACGTCGCTTACGTCACTCCATGCGATTTCATCATGAACCAACTTCGCACCATAAAGACCGGCTACACAAATCACCCAATACTGAGCATCAGCGTTCTTATCGATTGATACGCTGAATTCCTTTGGAGAGAATAAAGCTACGTCTCTCTTGTGGAATGCATACGCTTCACGTCCGGTATAATCGGTGTCGGATGTAGCAGTAAGGTAATTGCTCTGTACGATCTTACCGAAACCGGCAACGTTAGAGAAATAACCGTCGTTCAACGCCTTGTTCACCATGAAATCAGATGATGTAAGGGTTGTGTCGTTCATCATGTCTTCCCAAGCTGGAGACGAAATAACCAATGTTCTATCGCCTTGATCAACATTCTTAGCATTGAGAACGGAAGCCATCTTAACAACACCCTGTTTGTTCATGGTGTTAGCCGTTGGCAATGCGGTTTCGGTTTCAGCGGTTGCGGCCAATGCAGCGATAATAAGCTGGTCGATTCGCACATTGATTGCAGAAACCAATGTATCAATTGAAGACTTACGGAAATCAACGTTACTCTGGAATGGATCGAGAGAAGCGATTCTATCGAAAGCTTCAACAGGCTGTGCAGCTACGTTGACTTGCGCCTGTGCTGGTTCGGTGAAAGTACCGTTAGTGAATCGGCCACGACCAACCTGCGCCGTTACGTTACCGATTGTAGGAATGTTGATAGATTCACCAACGCCGCTGTAATACTTAACACTGTCTCGTAAAAGCGACTTTGACTGTCTAAATGCTACGTTAAATTCTTTTGCAAACTGAGAAATAAAAACTTCTGTACGTGTATCAGCCATTTCATATGACCCTCCATTAAAAATTGTTTGAAATTTGCTACGGATGAAACCGCAACTTCTCGCAACTTCCGGGTGGGCTTACTTGTTTGGGGTTCACTCTTGCGAATGAGGTATGCCAAAACCTTTCAGGGTCTTCAGTTGTCACTAATATTTACATGAAATATGCAAAATCATTGCACATATAAAAAGAGAGTGAGGCGGTTAAACCTCACTCTCTTGCAACACCAAAGGAAAAATACTTGAAATGTAGTCAGTATCACCTGACAAAAGTATTTAGTGAAATATAATGATTGGACCATGCATTACACGAACGCCATACAATACAGTCACTTTAACATTATTTGCTTCAACGGCAATATCAGGCTGTTGTGGAACGAATGATGCAACCTGACTCTTAGTAAACGCATATCCATTGCTCCCATGACGGAATACCAATTTACCAATCAATACGCCATTCTTTTCTGATTCTTCGGAAGCGTCGGCTATCGCTGTAACGTTCTTTTTCAAAACCTTTTCAAAGTCAGCGACTAGAACGCGGTCTGTAGGCTCTAACAATGCAGCGTTCATCGCCTGGGCAACCTTGAAGATTCCAACCTTGTCTAGCTCCCCATTCGGAAGGTTCACCGTCTCAGCCGTAGCAGCGTCCAAAGCGGCGATAATCAAGGTGTCTCTCTGTTCGTTCACGCTGGCCCTAAGCTTTGCGTACACGCCTTCACGGTAATCAGGCTCATTCGAGAACCGTTCAACGTCCACAACCTCGCTTGCCTCGATAGGGGAGGGGGTGACGGTGACGGTGACGGAATGGCTAGTAAGGGAATCGGCTACGGGTGCAGAGTTGCCCATTGTAGGAATGTTGAAAGTTACGCCACCTTCAAAGGTGGTGATTGCCTTCTGTAACGCTGATGCATTGAATCCGTTATTAAATTCATTTGTGTATGTTTCCATATTTGCTACCTCCTATTAAATTATTACTGCCACAATCGCTAAACCAATCAACAATGATGGACCTGAAAAGTAGTCATATATTCTGAAATCGTTAAAGCTCATTTGATTATCCTCTATTAAGTTAGGTTAAGTTAGGTTTGTTAATGCTCTGTTTCGTTTGGTAAATCTATTAGTTCAACAAATGGTTCTTCATCATCATACGGCAGATGCACCTTAATAGCCGGGTGATCGGGATGCACGATTAATAAACAACCATCGTCATAAGCGAATGAGGCTTTGTCAAAGTATGACATTAAGCCTTTCCTAATACTGGAAAGCTTAATAATTGCATTTCCTCAAATACAAATGGATCTAGATACAGAAATACCATTACATCGAATTCCAATACCCCTTGCATACTAGATGGGATATCGGCTCTAGTTTTGTCGTCGTATCGGATTTTTAAGGAAATGTAACAATGTTCCGTGAGGAATTCGCAACCGAATTCCTTTGATTCGATGGCCCTAGATACCGTTCTAAAAAATTCTCTGCAAACCATTCTGCGAAAAACTTCACCGGTTAAATGGTTAATATCTTCTAGGTTCATTGAGATAGTACCGGCAAGCAATGGGTTAGTTTTGGTGTTGTGCTCTAAGACGATGGTTTGTCCTTCGCTTAAAACACCTCTGCAATGCCCTTCCGCCTCCGTAAAGATATCGCAATAAAGCTGAGTTATAATTGCTTCGTTCGAAGTTGCGTCGTTATTCATATTCATAATCTCCTATTAAAACGTATTTCTTTTGCCGCTGTGCATGTAAACATAATCCCAAGCCAGGGTTGTCTTAATAACTATGCCAGAAGTACCCCAAGTATCAACAGGCACAAGCCTATCAAATTGAAGGCGTAAATCAAACACAACAATAATGGGGCGAGTGGAAGCCGGTTTAGCCGACATGATGATTGACGCCAAACGTTTTCCATCAATCTTCAAAACCGAAAGCGTATTGCTATTAGATATCTCATATTGAATATCAGTGAACGTTTCAGAGAAGGTATAATCTCCTGGAACTAATACCCTAGCGGCTGCGGTGCCATTCAAACGGAAATGCGTAACCATTTCATCAACCGATCTATCGAATTCGTCGTTTAAGTATTCTCTCGGTAATGTGTAAGCCATATTCATAACCTCCTATTTCAAAACTTAGAGGGCGAACTAATCGCGCGATTCACTTCCATGAACGCCACCTGGAAATCCGTTCTCGCAATCGCTAACCAACGTTGGTCAACCGTCTTCCATTCCTTCAAATCATCTAACATTTCCTGTAAGATTGTACCGATATCCGTAAGAGAATTAATTACATCAATCTCTTCATCCGTTAATTGTCTATATCCTGTAAGTGTTTTAGTCATTTTAGTTTTCTCCAATATGTTTAGTTTTTTGACTCGATTACGATTGCGGCGGCTACTGATAGAATTATTGATATAACCGCTAATAGTAGAAATAGTCCCATCAGTGGGGCTAATATATTTTCTGCGTATGCTAGTGTTAGGTGAACAAATTGATTACCTGTCATTTTAAAGCCTCCTTTAGCATCTTGATGGAACTAAACATAAAGGATCCCACAAATGCGACGGCCGCTAAACAAAAGATCGTTCCTATAACTGTAAAAAAACCAAACGCTATAATGTTCGCCATTATACATATCCTCCAATTACACTAATCTTAAAATGGTCGCCATTCTGCTCTATGCTCACTTGCTTCAATGTCTCCATAGAATGCAAATGCTTTCTAATAGCTCTTAAATCTGTTTCCTTCGTTACTGTGAATGTCACTGAGAATTGCACATTAGCGGTAACGAAAGCGTTCATAAGCTTAATAATCTCATTCATCATCAATTATCTCTAAATCATGTATCTGTAAGTATATAGGGCATTATGTAATTTCATGCGTTCTAATGCTCTGTAATGCTCTACCATGTATATTTACGTATAACTGTAGTTTTGGGACGTATTATTTTTTGGGGTATATATAGAGACAAATCCGCCGCCATTTTTCCCCCACCCCCCTCGCGGCTGAGATTCATTCGCTGGTCAAAGGGGGGTACCCCCCTTCGGTCTGTAGCCTGGGCATAGGGGAGGGGGTATCGGCTGCTAGAGGAAGCGTGAGGCTCTAGGATCGATGCACGTTGACGCTGAGACGTGACAGGCTGAGACACATAGGGCAGCATCGAACGCCAGCCAGAGAGGCTTACAGCGTGCCATCGAGTGAACGCCAACCTCACAGTATTCAGCCGTTGTGCAGGTGCGAGATTGAAGGCTCGATTACCTGGGCTTGCCAGTACTCGCCAACTATGGGCAATCGGATAGTTACAGGTACCTAACGAGTACTGATAATCGCTACCCATAATGAAGAATATCCGACAATATACATCATGGAATATTGTTCGCAGTTCTCCAGGTGAACGGCTCTGAGTGAGAGAGGGAAGGGAAGGCTTACCGCCTGGGAACGCCTAGGAGGAACGCCTAGGGCGGCACGTGAACGCCACTGATAGCCGGTCATCAGTGCCAGCTTACCGCCTGGGAAATGCCTGAGATTGACCGCTATAGCCGAATGAACATAGCGGTTCATGGCGGTCGGACTCGATGTGGCTACGCTTAAAATCATCAGCTATTCAGCCATTCTTGGGCATCTGATACCCTTCAAATTGGCTCATATCGGCTCCAATCAGGGGGAATCAGGCTCTAGATATGAGCGAGGAATTGACCAATACGTGTCAGGAATGGGGGAAGAAATGCGAACGATATTCTGTGTATTTTGTGTGTGTTTAGTTTCGTGGAATGTGAGTGCGCAAGAAGTAGACGTTAGCAACTTCAAAACGGGAAACAAGTTGTACAAAGACTGCGCCGAAAATTACAGACATTGTGTCGGATACGTTCAAGGGGTGGTGGATGGGGCGAGTGCTATTATGGCGGAACTTAGCATGAAAACGCCAATTTGCTTTCCTAATAATGTTACATCTGGCCAAGTGACAGATATTGTAATAAAGTACCTTAAAGAAAATCCATCAGCCAGACATTATGTCGCGGCCAGCAACGTTATGGTTGCTATTACCAATGCATTCCCTTGTCCAGATGTTGCGAAAGACCTTGGCGGGAAATGGGTTAAATGATCGCGGCGGGAATCGTTAGGACGCAGAGGAATGATGTATTCTTAAGAAGTGAGGTAATTAGTTATTCAAAAAGGGGGAGTGAATACGTGCATCTAATAAGAATACTATTAGGTGCGGGGATTCGATCCCCTTTTCTATTTCGGTCCAATTCCCTGAATTCGACTAACTGGTATCGGCTACTTCTACTCAATTCCTCTAATTGGAGATACAAGGAAAGATATGGGTGAATAATTAATATGTGTTTATGTCCTGTATCTCTGTAACCTTTGTTTCTTCCAATAGTCTGATTAATTATATCCATGTAGAAATGTTTAATAGGGGAAGCCAGTTCGATTCCCGCCGCCAAAGCATTAAGGTATGCGTATTGCTGCGGTGAAATCATCATCTGTATCTGTGCAATGTCTGTCTCTGATAGGAGGTTGCTTCCTTGAACGCCTTGGTGAGTACAGACGTTAGGTAATGTGAGACTAGATGCATGATTGGTTACAATGAAGATACCTGGGAAGGCTTCGTTAACGTCTCTTGCCAGTTCCTTAAGTCCTTCCTTGTGTGCTTTATCATGTTTGATGAATGGTATTTCGGTTTGTTTATCAATCGGCATAAAGTTTAATGTCTTAATGCCTAGTTTCTCAGATATGAGCATAGGTAGGGTTTCGGTTGTCGTTATGGCTACGTGATCGGCTGCATATTTGAACCATTCCTGTTTGTGAATGTATGCAGGTTGTCCGTCATATGATTTATAAATGTGATCGTTGACGTTCTTACTGTTGTCTTTGCCGAATGGTTCCTTATTGAAATCCAATGTGATTTGTTCGTAATCGGATAGGTTCACGTTTACTGCTACATGGGCGGAAACTGTATCCTGTTCTTCTCCGGTCAATTTGTAATAGGCGTAATGTTTCTCAGTGGTCGTTGCCTTGTCCCAATCGAGTGAGTTTTGCATTCGTTTGATTGCTTCATATTGTTCCTGAGTGAGAAATTCGATTAAGTCGGTTGGTGCAATCTCGTCATATAGAAGGTATGCGGGCTTTAGATCATTCTTCAAACCCATAAGGTATTTGCTATCGTCAATTTGTGCGATATCGAAATCAGGATGCAGGAAGGCGATTGCTTTAAGAGATTTCAGCCACGTCTTATGAAGGGCGTGAACGGTGAAGATCATGCATTCATCAATTTTATTTCCGTTCCACGCTTCGTTACGCATTTCGATCATGCGGGCGAAAACATTAGGTTGATAGTTGGAAGCGTATTCGATCAAAGAGCCGTCATAGATGGATACAGGCTTTTCCTCTAATTCTTCGCAAGCGAGGCTATAATATTTCGATGCAGAGCGAAGGAAGACGGCTGGCATATTTGAAGATCGTTTGAAAGCTTCGAACTTCTCGAATGATTGAGCATAGGAGATAGAGGCGACATATCTAGGTCCGGTGCATGTCATTAGAAGTTCAATGAAGCGTGTGGATTTGCCGATACCCTCGCTAGAGCAAAGAATAAACGTGTTAAATCCATGAAGAATGATAGGTGCGAGGTTTGATAGTGCCGTTCTGGCGTCTGATATCTTCGTTTGGAATTGAAATAGCTGTTCAAGTCCGTTTGGCTTTCTAGGATAAATGTTGACGGTATCGGCTATGCATCTGGCCCATTGGTTCAAGCTGATTGGTAAATAAAAGTCTTCTAGGAAGTCATGTTCTCCAATTAGAATGATCTTCTTCATGTCTCCATATACGTAGCTTCCCGCTTTCCTGTCATGTGGTCCGTTGAAGAACTTTGCTCGCGGTTCGCCTTTGTAGCTATCGACGTGAGCGAGCGTCAAACCTGGGAAGTTCTCTTTGCACCAAGCGTCTAGCTGGCGTTCCAGTTCGGGAAACACGCTTGTTGGCGCTCTGTAGCCGCTACGGACGGGTTTGGGCTTGGCTGCGGCTGTCTGGTACTTCCCATCATCGAACATCATCGAGCGGGCTTCGGGATAGCTCCGGCTGGAAAGTTGATCCCATAGAACCGTTTGGCGGATTTTACGCGTTCTCGTGAGAGAGGCGAACGGATGGCTGTTGATCTGTCTGGTATCGAGAAGCCTTGTTCCGTGCGGTAAGCGGCGGAATTGCTTAGGACTCGCTAGGGCAGGATCAGCTTTCAATTCAAAAAACTGTTCGAATTCGGTTTTAAGATCGGTGAATACCAATCTGCACATTTCATAGAACGTTGCATCAGAAGTGTTATTCTTCCATTTCCCTAATGATCTGTTGGATTGAGTGCAAAGTTCTTTGTTTAAGTGATAAGTGTTGAATATGAAATGATAGTGAAGGCTCCAGTTTCCCGAATATGCTACGTTGCATCCTAGGTAGTCACCATATCTCTTTAGAGAGTTATGAAACTGATACATACGTGATTTCTGAATGTGGTTCTTAGATGATGGGCTGAGATTGTCTAGCTGTTCATATAATACATCTAATGTATGTTCGTCGCATTCCATCGTAATGATGGCTATTCCTGAATTGATGGTATCAAACTCGCTATCAATAGCATTCTTGAAAACGCTATGACTGTTGATGGCTTCCGGGTTTCGTCTGACTTCCTCAATGAAGGGATCATACATTTCAAGCTTGGTTTCCTTGGTTGGTGCAATCGGAAACCGGTAATCGTTAACCTGAGACAGTATAAGTCTGATTAAATCAGACGAGTCTTTATCAGTGGTTAGTTGTTTTAAATATTTTTGGTCCATATTTTGTGCCTCAAAAGTAAAAAGTCCTGACGGAGGCACCCATCAGGACTTTAAGGACTTTTTCTTTTAAGGACTTTAGAAGGAGCTACCTTCCTATACCTATTTATGTCTTTTCTTCAAAAACACAACCCTTTATGTCGATGTGTGCCTACATCATTCGTACTATTTATGTACGTATGTCAAAAGTATGTCAGGTTCAATGGTTGGACAAAAGGAAAACCCCACCGCTCGTTAAAGCGATGGGGCTGGTAAACATATCGGAGAATATGAAAGTGAGGGTTACTCACATAAGTATTTAGTTACATATCGAGAAAGAACGGTACAAAACTCAAACCAACGAAAGCGGCTATCATTCCCCATTGTCCGATTTCAGGACCAAGAAGGACGATGATAACGGGAGCGACAAAAAAGACTAACCATGACATTGCAATGTACCTTTCTATTAGTTGTTCTGAATGTATGTAGAGCTATGAGGCTATGCAACGAGTCTCAGGAAGCTAATAACGTTATCATTAATTTTCCGAATGAAGGTGATTGAATTATCATCTTCATCAACGTGATCAATGGCTATCAACCATTCAATCCGGGCAATCACTTTCCCTTTCTCGTTGTCGGTGAGAGAGCGAAAGCCGGTCATCAAACCGGAATACGATAAAAACCAAATCGGTAGGGCAGGGTCGTTCTCGATAAACCGGGCTTCATCCTCATAGCCGGTCATCAGTTCGGGAGAAGCTTGCACCGTGGCGGAAGAGCCAAGGAAGCTAACGCGGATCGTCTCAATGTTGCGGCTGTTCATCTAGGTTCCTTTAACGTTGGCGAAAAACGTCGAGCCGCATTTCTATCACGAATATAGGATTTTGTCACTAGGAACACATTCCGCATAGTGCCAGGTGCAACGAAAAACCCCCACCGGATAACCGACAGGGGAGTTTCACACTTAGAGGATAAGCGAAGGTATTAACTTCTGAATTAATCTATGTCCTGTTTATGAGTTATCAATACATGAGTAGAAACAAACTTCCATCTTGTTGCTTTCGAATGGCTGCGGCTTATCGATAAACCTTATAATTGTGTCGTTTGCTTCCATCCATTCAATAAGAAAGCCATGATAGAGAGTGCGGCAAGACTCTTGGTGTATCATTGTTATATCAAAATCGGTTTCAGTCCGTTCCATAATGTAAACGAAATCATCGTCTCGTCTCTGATATCTAACGTAGCCGCCGCCATCGAACTTACGGCTGTAGCTGTTAAACCTCATTGATGTTGCAAATCTTGGAAGGAAGTTATCTGTATTCAAATAGTACAGGAACTGTTTAGTTTGGTTCATTTTGGTTAATCTCGTTTGTTTTTCATTCCTAAATATTTAGAACATTAGGAGAATAACAATATGAAACGAGACGCAATAAAGCCGGTAGAAGATATGAAGAAGGAAATACAGGAATTGTTTCATTGGATATCGAGCAATCAGGTTCCCTCTAAAAAAGACGGAAATAACGAACTTTCAAGCGAAGAAAGGGCGCATTTCTACAGAAACTTTCAGAAATAGGCACGTGAAACACCAAAACTAACCATTCTCCATAAATATGAATAGGCGAATATGCCTAACACATTGGAGGATGTTGAAATGTTAAAATATTGTAAGAATTGTCAAGCCGTAACAGAAACATATTTTTTTGGTAAATTGTACCATTGTCGAACCTGTCAGTTAGATAGAGCGTCGAAGCTACAAAAGCTGAGAGTACGTTTTAATAAATGGTTCGCTACTAAGGCGGCGGGATTTAATGAGGGTGAATGTTGGGAACTTACTAATACGTCTTATCCAACCGTAAGATTTAGCGGAGTCCAATATAAAGCCAACAGGTTGATATGCAGATTTGTAAATAAGCAACGAATTAGAGGAAAAGTTATCAGACATACATGCGATAACGATAAGTGTATTAACCCTGATCATCTAATTGTAGGTACGAGCAAAGACAATTCCATTGATATGGCGGAACGCGATAGATGGAAAAAGGGCGTATTATCAATCGAAGATGTAAAATATATCAAGACGAGATTAGTGAACATTAAAAGAGGCGTCGTCATAGAATTGGCAAGAATGTTTAATGTTTCTCCAGAAGCCATTCGACACATTAAGAACGGAAAGAATTATAAACACGTTGTTATCTAAATAGATAAGATAACAAACGAGATATAATATATGTGTTCACCAACGGCACTCATTGGAATTTCACTTTTAACGACTGTTGCGGGCATAGCGGCTAACAATTCAGCCGCGAATGCTCAAACAAAGCAATATGAAAAACAGGCGGAAGCTCAAGCCCAAGCGTATGCATTGCGCAACGTCGATAGGGCGCGTGAGCAAGCTAGAGCCTTGGGTACGGCTCGTGCGCAGTTCGGTGCATCTGGCGTTGATCCATCGGCAGGAACTACAGGCACGGTGTACGATCAGCAAATTAAAGAATTTGCTTACGCTGGTTTTGGGGATCAGATGAATACCGAAAATCAGGTTGATTCTCTCAATAGCAGTGCGAAAGCGAATGTTAAAAGCACAACGTGGAAAAATGTAGGATCACTTTTGGAGTTTGGTTCATCCGCCGCTAGCATCGGTTCGGGAGCCGGTTGGTTCTCGTCTGGTACAGGATACGGAACAACCGGAATGGGTAAGACAACTAATTCCGGCTTCTCGCCTCTCGGCGTTACAAAAGTAGGAAGCGGCAGAATTGTTGGAGGCGTGTAAATGGCAAATATTAATATCAAGAGAGCGCCAGAGTTCAATCTACAAAATGTAAGAACGGCTACCCCTCAATCAGCGGCACCGGTTTTCGAGAAACTAACGAATACGTTTTTAAATATGGCGAATGAGAGAGTGGCGGAAGAAAGTTACAATCGCGGTCTACAATCTCAAATGGATGCAGGTACGTCACCTGTAGCGGAAGAAAGCGGCTTATTTGGTATGCAAACGACTTCCTCAAAAGCGTTTAATAAGGGTGCAAGATTGGCATTGCTCAGTAATAAGCAATCAGAGTTAGATACTACGCTAACTGAGATTGAAACAAAGTATCAATATAACCCAACGGAAATGCGTAAGAAGCTAGATGAATACAAGGGTAAGTTTCTAGCTGATGTTCCGGCTACCGTTCGTCCAGATTTGAGCCTTCATTACGCCAAGGCTTCTAACAATGCGTTACAGCGTTCATCATTGCTGGCGGTTGGTTTGGAACAGGACAGACAGAAAGCTAGTATCGTTGAAAGAGCTACGGATTTATCTAATACGGTTGGTGCATTGTCATTGAATTACGGTGCTAATGAGGCAACCATTAACGAAAAGCTTAATGATTTCTTCTCGCTTGTCGATCAGGCGTCAACGGCTACGGATGATGGGCCACCTGTCATCGATCCTGTAACCGCTTTCAAACTTAAAAACTCAGCGAAAGAAACCATTGCAATTAATGCTATCAAGGGAAACTACGACAGATTAGGTACTATCCAAGAGAAGCAAGCGTTCATTGAGAAGTTGAAGAATGGCGAATTGATATCGGGAGTTACATCTAATTCTAGTTCACCGGAACAATTGGCGGAACGTATCTCAGCGGTTGAATCTGGCGGTAACGCATATGCAAAGAATCCGAATTCATCCGCTACGGGTGCGGGACAGTTCCTTAAGGCAACTTGGCTTTCCTTGATGAAGTCGAATGAGCCTGAGTTAGTTAGGGGTATGAGCGATGACGAGATATTAAAACTTAGAAATGACAAAGCACTTTCGTTGAAAATGATTGGAGTATATGCCGATGACAATAGGGGCTATTTGGCGGCGAAGGGGTTGGCAACTGATGATGGTAGTTTGTACCTCGCTCATTTTGCTGGCCCGGAAGGTGCGGCAAAAGTTTTATCATCCGATGGGAAAGAATCAGTAGAAAGCATATTAGGAAGTGAGGTTGTCAAAGCAAACTCATTCCTAAAAGGTATGAATGCAGATGATTTGAAAGAGTGGGCAAACGGTAAAGTTGGCAACGCTCCTGTAGTAGAGCCATCAACTATGAATATTATGGGTGTGATATCTGGCGGCGATGTAGCTGCATTGTCATCTGGTTTTCAATCTAAGCTAGAAACGGAAATGAATAAGCTTCACGCTCAAACCGTAGCGGAGAACAAGAGAAATCAGAAGGAATGGAAAGACGACTTCACCAAGACATTAGAGGTTTATCAAAAGACAGGCGCGGGCGAAGAAGACGTTATTGCAGGACTGTCGACCGGGATAAAGCTTGGTTCCCCTGATGTACAGGATTTGGGCGAGAAGGCGAACGCTGCACGAATGGCTAACCGCATAGCGAGTACGCCAGGAATGACGGCTACCGGACTCCAGGCGTCACACGATGAAATTCAAAGACGTGTCCAGAGTGGCGAGATTGACCGCTATCAAGGGATGCTCACTGCGGAAGCCTTACAGGCGAAAGCCGACGATCTACGGAAGGCGGAAGACGGCGGCAGCTTGCCAGAGCTACGGGCTTCCCAAGGCATGGCACCGGAAGTTCTACCGCATGACTTCTCCAAGCCGGAATCCGCCTCTCAGGCGCGTTTGTCGAGACAGGCGGTAACGGACGATCCGAAACAGCTTCTCAGCGATCAGGACGCCTCTAGAGCCTCAGAGATATGGAAGGAAGGCGGAAGCCAGGAACGGGAGAAGGTCGTTGGCTACATGGGCCAGCTTGCCGGAAACGATCCTCGCGCGGTGTTCACGCTGGCGAAGAAGGTAGCCAAGAGCGATCCGGCTTTCGGGCAGGTTGTCGGCATGGCTGCATCATCGAATACCAAAGAGCGTGAGGTTGCCGCTTCCTCAATGCGAGGCTTGAATTTCATGAAGGTGAATGAGGCAACCATTCAGGACGTACCAAATCTTAGAAGATATTTCACAGAGAAGTTATCAGAAATAATTCCTGATAGATCGGGCAATTCAATATCGGGCATGGTTGATGTGGCAATCGGAAGATACGTAGATAACAAAGTACGTACAGGCGATTACAAAGACGATGATAATAAGTTTAGCAGGGAAGAAGCTGATAAAGCATTGCATGATATTATTGGAGTGAAAGACACGTATTCAATTCGTCCGACTGGTGGCGATAGACAGAAGATCATACCTTACAAATATGGCGTTTCGGCTTCTGAAATGGAACTTAGAATTAACGCAACGAATGATGAAGCATTAAAGAACATGAATGGTGGAATGTTCCCTAGAGATATAACGGGCTTAGAAATTAACAGCCGTCAATTAAGACGATCAAAGTTCGTGCCAGTTGGAAGGGATGGGGAAGAATACATCTACGTAGCTCAATATAAAGATAAGGCAACTGGTGAATATCGTAATCTGTTATCAGGTAAAGTTAGCAATGGCGTTCCTGTCCCATTCATTTATAGATTTAGTCAGGCTCCCGATAAAATCCAGTTGGGCGATAGTGAGGGGGCATTATTCAGGGGTGACATTAAGTAATGATATTATTTGACGACATTAGCTTAGATGAAAACAGAAACGTAGTCGGCACATTTCCACTTAATAGAAGTGAAACATTCGATAGTTCGTTTGAGGCATCGAGAACAGACAGTAGCTTTTATGAAACCGATCAGCTTAACGCATACACCGATAAGTTGAATAAGCTTTCAGCGGAAAAGGGGTTTGATATTCCTGTACCTGTTGACGCTTGGAAAAGAACGCTTGGTATCAATTCGGCTATTCCGTCATCGTTGGAAGATATGAAGTATCGAGCGAATAGGATTGGGCTTGGTACACGTGTTGAAGTCGATAAAGCGCAAAACATGCCTGAGAAAGATAAGTTAGAGATTGAAGCGTTTAACAATTCCATTCGCCAACTTAGAGAAACCAATCCTGAATTGACGGGTGAACTTCTCACTACGGATGAATGGCAAAATCAGAACGTAGATCAAACCAAAAAGATCAGACAGGAAGCGGCGGAAGCTGCGGAACACGGCTCTTGGTCCGGTAATATGGTCAACTCTTTAATTGGTGGATTCTATTTCGGAATGCAGGAACCGGAGAACATCGCGGCATCGGCTGCAATGATTGCGCTTACCCCATTCACTGGCGGTGCAGCGGGAGCAACCCTAGGAATGAGGGTACTTGGTCGCCTGGGCATGATCGGTGTGGACGCGACTCTAGCCGGTGCCGCTGAGTACAGCATTGCCGACAGGAAACGATCCTTCCGCGAACGCCTGGGCATGACGGAACAGGAAATTGACGATCTACAGATATCCGAATCCCTATGGGCGGCAGGGGGAGCGGCACTGATTGGAGGCGTCTTAGATGGCGTCTACGCGGCCGGTAGATCGGGAGTGAGGCGTTGGAACGCGGCCAAGGCTGCATCAACGCCAGAGCGTCGCCTATTCGATTCCCTGGTGGAACTGGAAGACCCTAACCCGGCTGTCCGTCTAGCGGCGGTTCGGAAGGTGGAACGCATGGCACCGGACGCCATAACGAGCGACGTAAGAATCCAACTCGATATGACCAAAGAGCGAGCCGAACTAGAGCTATCGGCACCGAAAGGAACACCTACCGAAACCCATATCGCGAACATGGTGAAGGCGGAAGATCAGCTATCAGTTGGAAAAGCTACGCCTGAAAATATCGTATTGATCGATGATGGTTGGGCAAGTTTCGTTAAGCGAGTTGAAGGAAAGGAAGTTGTAACGAGAGCCGACTTAGAGGAATTCGTCTCAGTAAAAGACCTAAGCGAATTGGATACTAGCTTACAAGCGGTGAAGGCGGGTGAAGTGCAAGCCTTGTCGCCTGAGCAATTCGCAATTAATGATGACATTGTGAAGTTGCAAAAGCTAAGTGCTGCCGATCAAACGCCAGAAATCAAACAACAGGTAGATGAATTATCAACCTCATTGAATGAGAGATACAAAGGATTAGCGGAAAACGAGCGTGCGATTTATGGAACAACCGATGAAGCGACTAAGAACATTCCGCCTGGAACTGTGAGGTTGCTTACCGACAATCCAGCCGAACAACAGGTGATAAATGATTTCGTTGTTAAGAAGGCAAGTGATCCTGTCAAAGAAGCTGATGTAGCTAGACAGGTGAATGAGCTACGTTCGTCATCTTCAACGGCTGATAGATCGACTTATGATGAAGCTAGATTAAAGACTGCTAAAATTGTTACTCCCGAAGAACAATCGGTAGCTGATATGATTGTAAATAATTACGGTGATCGTATCATTGAACACCCTGAAACCGGGCAACCTGTTTCTATTAAAACATTGTTCAATGATATAGATGAAGATTTAGATGAACTAGATGGCATCTTCGGCTGTCTCATTAGTTAATGGAAATAGTATGAATGGTAAGATGCTTAGATAATATCAGAAAGGAATCATTGAAACAGGAATTGAAGGAAATCCTAGAGGATTACCTAGATCAAACCGGGCTTAAGGGTGATTACGAAACATCGCTTGCATTGAAAGATATTACGCAAGCGGCTAAGGCTCGCCGCATCGCTGAGAAGAAAGCGAACGTACAGCACATTTCAAAGATGAATGGTATTCTAGATGATATCGACGCTCATAAAGGCGGGGCGGAATGGGGTGCAACTTCACTAATTGAAACCGATCCTTTCGGAATTTCAAATAAGAATGGTAACTTCTCGGTAAACAGACAGTCGGCTTCAAGAAAGCTATATTCGTATTCTCCTGAATTGGTAGAAGTAAGAGACACATGGGTTGGATCGTTCGGCAGAAAAGATTACAAAAATGTAAACGACGAAGTGTTAAAAATCCTAGAAGGATCAGTTTCATCAAACAAAAAAGCTAACGCAATCGTTAATGGATTTCGAACGATTGCGCCAAAAGCATTAGATGATATGAGAGCGGCAGGTTTGCAGGTAGGTGAAATTAAAGATTACCTACCAAATATAACTGATTGGGAACGACTTTATGATGGTCCTTCTATAAAATACACAAGGGAAGAATTCGTTGATGATTGGGCTTCTAGGGTAAACCAAGCTACAACTAATCCCAAAACAGGAAAGGCGTGGACTGATGATGAACTTAAGTCCGCATTGAGAACATATTATCAAACGCTAATTAATGGCGGAAGAAAGATAGATGATAGTTCGTCCGGTCAATTTGGCGGCGGATTGCAGGTTGCTCACGGACATAGCAGATTGTTTAACTTCAATAGTGCGTCTGATTATGCATGGCTTATGAGAAAGTACGGTAGCGAAGACGTAACCGGTGGATTGTTAAGTTACTTTGATAGAGTCGCGTCGGATATTGCGGAAGTGAAGACGTTCGGGCCACGTCCAGAAGCTATGAGACGTTCAATTAAGAAACATCTAATGGATAAGAATAAGCCAAGTGCCGCTGATAAGTTTGATGATATGTGGGGAATTGCGATAGGAGCTAATGGCGCTAGACCGGATAGACGAAATGTCGCCGCGTTTATGAGTGCGGCTAGATCGGTTGCCAGTGCGGTTCAATTACCTAGAGCGGTAATATCCTCATTCTATGGTGATCCTAAAAACGTTTTCATTAAATCAATGAGCAATGATAATAGCTTTTTGCGTTGGATCGATATGAGGTTGAAAGCTGGCGGGAATAGCGATGAAATGTTGGAGTTCCTACGGCAGCAAATGATCGTAGCTGATAGTTCATTCAATTCCGCTTCAAATACGATGGCTAGAGTTGGGCAGACTTCCGAATACATGAAAACAAAAGCGGGAAGATGGGCGTCGGATATTATGAATTGGTCTGGAATGTCCAGCACTACGGAAGCGGCAAGACAGTCTTATGAATTGTCATTGCAAGATTTGTTGGGAAACAATCTAGGTAAGTCATTTGACGAATTGCCCGGCAATCTTAGGGACAGATTGTCAGAGTGGGGAGTGGTGGCGGATGAATGGAATTCAATAAGAGGAAGCGTAGGAGTTAGGGAATTTGGCGGAACATTCATAACTTATAAACCAATCGATATAGAAAACTTATACAAAATAAATCCCGACATAGCGGAAAAGATAATGCGGTTCACCGTTGGAGAATCGCGCCAAACTGTGATTGTACATAATGTTAGGGCTGAGAGTTTCCTAAATCGCGGGCAGAAGGGCGGCACCGTTTCGGGAGAATTCTGGCGTTCAACGTCTCAATACATGATGTTTCCCGCCGCAAGCTGGTATTCGTTATGGCGTCCAATGTTCAATAAGTCATATCAAGGAATTACGAAAGGTAAGATGATTGCGACTGCACTTGCTGGCGCGGTTGTAATGGGTGCGGTAGACATATGGACTAGACAAATACTATCAGGATCGACGCCACAATCATTGTTCGATGAAGAAGGAAACATTGATATAGACTTTCTTTTTCAGGCAGGGCTAAGACAAGATATGATTCCGGTATGGGGTACGCTTCTATTTCATTTTGGTGGGATAAAGTCACTTCAACAACTAGCGGGAATTGTGGAGGGGGAAACAGAATGGGGAGACTTGCAAACTCAATATGAATCATTCGCTCGTCTCACGCCTGTAACTTCCTTGGTTTACGATATTGGCGGGAAGACATTGGAGCCGCTGCAAGATGCAATTAGGGGGGAGGATATCGCCGCATCGAGCGGAAGAGCGTTGCGAGCCTGGGTTGATCTAGCCGGTTCAAGAGTAGGTGCGAACCTTTGGTATACGCAAATGGCGTGGCGTGGGCTGATTCTCGACAATCTGGAATCCGCTTTCGACTCAGATGAATTCGAAAGACGCCAGGACGTGAGAAGACGCTATATGCGGGAAGAAGGAAGAGAGCCGTTAAGTGATTTCTTGTTTGAATGATAAATAGTTAAAAGATTGAGAGGCAAGTTATGTGGCTATAAACAATTATCCAACTCGTGTGCAATTCATAAGTTCCGGGCAAGACTCGTTTACGTTCCCATTCGAGATTTTCGAGAAGGACGACATAGTAGTTTATGTGAATAATGAACTTAAAGTTAGAGGAACCGATTATAGCGTATCGGGCGAAGGTGTCAGTACGGGAGGAACCGTTGACTTCCTTACCGATCATGAACCTAACGCCGGTGACGTTTTAGTTATATTTCGTAGCGTTCCTAATGAAAGAGAAATTGATTACCAATCTCAGGGTTCATTCAGAGCAATCAACGTCAATGAAGATATGGATAGGATTTGGGCGAAACTACAGGAACATGATAGAGATTTAGATAGAACGTTGCATCTACCTGTAACAGAAACAAGTGCCTCGCTAGAGTTGCCAGAAGACAGACGTAATAAGGTATTAGGATTTGATGATGACAGTGACGTAAAGCTTTACACTCCATACATAAGCGAGAACGGGAGCAACTTTAGATTACAGTTCGATACTATAAGCGACATGCTAGATGCCAGTGAATTAAATATTGAAGGCGATGTTGTATATGTGAAAGGTTATCATGCGGCTGGCGATGGTGGCGGCGGTACGTTTATCAGATTAGATAATGACTTTGAACATATTCATGATGGCGGAATGATATTCAGATTTGCCGGATCGGATAACGTTTGGAAGAGAATTGTAGATCAAGCAAGCGATATTGATATCCGTTGGTTTGGTGCTAGACCTATTGAAAACTATAATGAAGGCAATGAAGTAGCCCATTGGATCAATGAAGCGGTAGAGAATGCAGGTAGATATTTGCACACTCCCGGTACATCGCGATATGGCTACGGTTGCATTTATGTACCTCCCGGTAATTGGGCTATCCAATCTCCTACCGTACCCGGAACGGCGGGCATTATAATTCCTAGAACTGTCTCAATGCGATGTGACGGACGAATGATAGCCTATGGTGAAGCTGATGAACATTATCCAGCTATTCAAATTGGTACGCCAGCAAGTTCCGATAGCACTCACGTTGGTTCGGTATCTCGTCAAAAATATGACATTAATGTATGGAGAAAGATTTCATCTAATCGTTCGGATAGATTGGTGTCAGATGGCGGTAGTTCGCCACATTGGGAAAAGATAAAGAATTGTGGCGTATTGCAATACGGCGGAAGATTCTGTGACGTAACAATGGGTTATGCAGAGAATTTCACTATTGGTTGGTGGATAAAGTCAGAAAGCAATGCAACAGTATTCGCATATAGCCGAGTAGAGATAGAGCAAATCAGAAACAACTATCTTAATCTTGCTATGACGGCTTCACAAAATGCCTTCATATACGCAACTGCTAGATTTGATGACCATGATACAACGCCAGTAACACAGGCGGGAAGAACATTAATCATTTCAGGAACTACCTGTACATTTGATTCAGGAGTAACATTACAGGCGGTAGTTGATAAAATCAATACAACGGCAGGTTTTGTATCTAATAGTATTTGGGCAGATATGATGCGTGATCCAGCCGGAGGATACTATTTGAGAATTCAACGACATGACGCAACAATGAGCGTTAGCGGTACCGCTATAGCTGATTTGGGTATCACTTCTGGAACAAAGAGTAAAAGTGATGGATGGTGTAATCAAAATCACATACAGGGGGGTTCTCTTCAAAACTCTGGTTCATGGGCAAATGGTACCCATAACAGATACGGTGTATTACTAGCTCAGACGGGATCAGGTTTTACACCGAACAACAATGTGTTTAAGAACGTAGCATTCGAATTACAACCCGGTGGAGACAATTCTACATCTTTCGGTATCATATTTGAAAATGCGACATTCAACCGAGTGGAGAATATGCGTAATGAATTTACTGATTATGCATGTAACTTTACAAGAGGTTCATACTTCAACAGGGTTGATGTTCTATGGAATTCCAGTCGCCAATTCTTAAATGAATCTGGAAATGCAGGAAATTATGTGTACGATCAATCATCATGGGGACATGAAGGTGTCGGTAGTTCATGGAATTCTGGTTCTTTAGCAAAGCGAGCAGCTAATTATGGGACAGGTGGATTCATTTATATTCCTGGAATGTTCACTGTAACTTCTTCTAATGATACTTTGGGAAGTGCAACCAATAATATTACCGTAAATGGTGATTGGATTGAAATGAGTACTACAAGAGGAATAGGTGTTCGTCTTGATACGTCCGTAACAAAACGTTTTTATGTAACTCTGAATGTTGCATTAGATCAATATGATGCAGGTAGATGTTATATTGGTGTTCGTCCTCGCGATGCGGCAGGTAACAGTTTAACAACTACAACTCCTGCTAATGAATACGTAACAGGTGACGTTAGAAGTAATTGGGCTTGGTTCGGTAGTTCCTATTTCGGGGGTATTTACAGAACAGGCGGTGCGAGTTTCACGGGACAAGTATTTGAAGTAACTGATGACGTTAAATCAGTAGATGTTATGATCATTGGTAATACGACTGGTAGGGTTTATGGATCAACAGAAGTTTCATCGCCTACTTCTACTATTACTGTAAGCGGTAGAACGATAGAGTTGAATTCCATAATGTGTACCGTAGTGGGTACTACATTACAGGACGTGATTGATTCTATCAATAATACCGTAGGAATATCGGCGGCAAGTATTACTGCTAGTGCTAGAAGAATTGCGGCTAATCGATACACCTTATCTCTTGAAAGAGGCACAGGCGGTATAATTGTTGGAAGTGGAACAGCATTAGCAAATCTTGGAATAACAGCAGCGACGTATTCAACGCCAGCTAGAGTAAAATCGTTTGGTATTAAGCAAACGAAAGGTAGTTCGGCACCAATTTCTGTATCTTCACCATTATCAACTCCTGACACTACGTTTGATGGGAGAAGAATGACGAATGCAGTTATCGCTACTGATATCGGTAAAACGTATGTAGTTGGCGATGTAATGTGGAATATCGCACCTAGTGCGGGTTCTCCAACAGGATGGGTTTGTGTTACAGCCGGAATGCCTGGAACGTGGGCAGCTTTTGGTGCATTGCCGTTAACAGCGTCAACAACATTTAATCCGGGTTCTATTGCGGTGGGTGCTTCTGAATCTACTACAGTCACTTTAACAGGTGCAGCTTTAGGCGATTATGTAGAAGTTTCATTCTCTCAGAATCTTGATGGGGTAACGATATCGGGATATGTTTCTTCTACAAATACCGTAACTGTTTTGTTCACAAATCATGGAACGGTAGATAAAGATTTAGCATCTGGCACACTCAGAGCTAGAATTACAAAGTATTAAGGAATTAAACGAATGGCATTAATCATTACATATGAAACAGAAAGCGGGTTATCGGTTACAGGCTCATACTGGCGTATCTCGTCTATGCGAATGGATTTCCCTACCGAAGACGTAGCGCCAGCAATCAGCACGATCCTTCAAGGGTACGTGTCAGCCGCAGCTAGAGCGGATGGGAAACCGCCTATGGAGAGTATCGAGACGTTCATACCGATGGCGGATATGTTGGCACTAGCTGCGCAAGCGGACAGCTACACCGATCTTAGAGCCGCTGCATACGCCTGGGTGAAGGCGAACCATCCTGCATTCTCAGGCGCGGTTGACGTGTAAGGGGAGCGATCCTAGCTACCGATAGGCTCCCATCGCCTCTCGTCTCGCGAAGAACATATGACGCAATCGGAACGGGCAATTGTTGCCCTTCTGACTCTCGTCCAGGCTCGCGATATCGCTCATACGATCATCGAGACAGCCGCTCCCATCTTCAACCTGGGGAGGCTGTTGGCGTCATCGATCCTGGGAAGCTAGAGACAAAAAGAGAGGGGAGCCGTGATAGCTCCCCTCATTCTTGTGTCCGGTAGGGAAGGGGAGGCTATGCAGCCTTCTTCCGCCCCGTCCTGCCCTTCAGCCGGGCACCGATAGCGTCGGCAGCTTCGATGATGGGTTGCCGCAGTTCGTTATCCGCCGCGTTCCTGATGGCTTCAAACGCCTGTTTCACGTTCTCCAGCGTCGGGCCAGCTTCGACGGTGCCGCGACCATCGATCAGAAGGTTCGTGTTGCCGTACTTCAGGTTCACGTACCAGACGCCTCCCTTGCGGAAGTAGGCAAGCCTGGGCTTCCTGCCCTTGTCCGTCATCGGGAGCGGCTTACCGGCCAACTCCATTTCGACAAACTCCAGTTGCTTTTCGATTCCGCCTTTGAAGTTGGCGATAGGGTCTTTCGTAACCGCTGCATTCCCTATCGGCTTCGCCTCGCTTACCAGTTTGAAACCGGCAAGCATGGGCTGCGAGGAAGCGGGAGCCTTAGCCATAACCGAAACCTTCCATATGAGAGATACCGAAAGCCGATAATGGGAATCTTTCGGAACGTGTCAACGGTTTTAAAATCGGATCATTAGCGGCTCATACGATAGCGGTTGATAACCGATACCTTGGGCCTTCCGAATGATGAATGAGGCATCGTAAGGGGCTTGTCGGATTTCCCGATATTTTTGAAACCGGGAAGTTTCAAGATAGCCGCTGATACAGCGTCTAAGGTGTCGTCATGCTTACCGCCAGGATGATGGCGCATTTCGGTTTGGAATGGCCCGGTTGCAATGCGGTTGTGAACGTAGAGACGGCCAAACCTCAATAGCGGTTCTAAGGTGTCTGAAATCAAACGGCTCTTGTTGCCGGTTCTTGTGTCAGGTTTCACCTTGATATGATAGCCAGCGTTCTTAACAAACGTTCTGAAATGAGAAGGCAAGGTTTTTGCAAAGTTATCTTCTATGTAGATTTCATTGCACTTGAACCGCCTGAGATTAAAAAGGGCTTCCTTCATCTGGTTTTCAAACGGATCATCTAATCTCTTATCTGCAAAACACAAAACGCAAACATCTAGAACGTATATCTCATTGGTATCAGTGATTGCTACTATAGCTAAAACTGAGTTATCGCCAAATTTTGAGCCAAGGGCCGGGTCCCAGTACGAGGTAAGTTTTCTAACACTCTTGCCGTCAATAGAGAATGCAGCCTGCCCATTACTCTTAAACTTGAAATTATCGACTTCCAATTCTGCATTATAGAACTTAAGAAATCTCGGTTCTAACATAGCCTCGACTGTGCTTGTGGGCTGCATCAGATATTGAGACAGGAAATAACCCGGTTTGTTTTCAGTGAACTTGGTTTCTAAATCATCCAAGCCAACCATTTCGGGCCATGCCGCTTCGCCTGGATCAGCGGTCAAATCGCCGGCAAGCCATTCCTGAGAGGGTGGACGATTGTAAGCGGTTTCTACATGCCAATGATATTTTTTGGATTCCGTATTGAGTCCGTTAAGTAACCCTTGTTCATGATGATATGTTCCAACGATAAGAAATCTAGAGTTAGAAACAGGGTGTAGTTCTTCGAATTGCTCCTTAAGTCTCTCGCGTTTGGCGTCGGAATCAACGTTCTTACGAATTTCTACGTCATCGATTGCGCATAAATCATAATGGTGTCCAGTTAGACCGGAAGCGATTGACTTAACAGAAACGCTTGGTGCCATGCCGTGACCGGAACGGATGACAGTAAAAGTATTAGCTTTCCAAGGATCACCGCCGCCTCGCTTCTTCGGTGCAAGGTGACTTGTTAGAGGATGGTTGACGATAACTGTTCTAATGAAGACGGATCGTGTAGTAGCTAGGTCGTCATTCGCACTCACTACACCGCATGTAAAGTTCGGATTGAGATATAATCGCCAAGCTATGTAAAGAGATAATAGGTAGCTCTTACCTGCATTTCGAAAAGCCAATATTACTCGCATCGGCTTATGTTCGGTTGTCTCGATAAAATCAATAATGCGTCTATGAACGTCCGGTATGTCGGCTCGCTTAGGGTCGCCTGATTTCTCAGCTTCTACAAGGTTCCACAGTTGAACGAATTCTAGGAATGTTGCGGGTGTTTCTTCATTCATTAGCCTTTCTCTGTTGTTCAATCATTTTCTTTTTCAATATGGATTTTGTTTCATCGCTGATATTCAGATGCTTTAGAAATTCGCCTTTCTTCGGCTTACTCGTCGTCTCCGCTTCCGCTATCTTCTTCGCTATCTTCGTCTTTAACATCTTCGCTGTAGTCATTATTTTTATGTTCCTTGCCTTCGTTCTCTTTTCTCAATTGCGCCAATACGCTAGTAACCTTGCGGTTAACAGTTTGCCCTTTCATAACTGTTAAAACATTCTGTTCTGTCTTTGTTGTATCGGAAGCCAACATCTTTTGTAGTGTTTGCAATGCCTTCATATGACCGGCTAATGAAGTCATCATTGAATGTTTCTGATTGGCCCAACGCTGCACTTCGGAAGGTTTGGCGTTTTCACCGGGATAAGGGAATTCTCTATAATTGTTCACGTAATCCATAGTTTCGCGTAAGGCGAGTTTCCAACCTGCATTGATAATGGAATTGTAACGCTTTTGATCGGCTGTAAGTCGTTCTTTAGGAGTAACGGAATAATGTACATTCTTGTCAGTACGATTACGTTTTGGGCGATAGCCTTTAACTGGTTCTTCTTTTTCACTCATTAATTAGTTTCTCATTAAGTTAGGTTATCTATATTTAGCTAATGCAGCAATTGAGCTAAATAATAGGTACGAAACAAGGGTAAAGTTAATGGCGGGATGGACTGATTTCTTAAAAGTTATGTTCGATAATATGTGGAAGGCAATGATATTTGTAACGTTCGCAATGATTATCGTTTTATTCGGTTTGCATGTAGTCGGATGGGTTGATTACTATTTCCGCTGTGAGAAGTGCGGTTTGATTTTAGAAAAGAGATTTTTTCTAGAAGATCAGGCAATGCTACCCCTTAACGATGGCCCAATAGTAACCATCGTTTTCTTTCCTAATAAGGAAGATGATAGTTCCTTAAAATTGAGGGAACCTAAGTTTGCCTATCGCTTCCGACAGGACTGATAGCGGGTAGTCTCCATACTTAGCACCTGCATTCGGTGCGGCATGTCCAGACAAGCGGTCATGCACATCGCTATGAATGTCAGCTTCACGGCACTTCTGTTTGAATGTATGGCGGAATGAATGGAATGTTTTACGATCATCCTTAATCATGTCAACAGATATGTTTTTTGAATACCATTGAACCATAGAATTAGAAACGCGAGCCTTCTTAGTGTTCAAATCCCATAGTAGGCTTTCCCTGGAATTAACATAATCGATGAAACCAAGTGCAATGATATCAGGATGTATAGGAACCTTCCTGATTGAAGAGTAATTCTTAACATTCCTATGAATATCAATGTACCAAGTATCACAATCCTTCTTAATGTCTGGCTTAAGAAGGCCGCATATTTCTTCTGCTCTTGCTCCTGTATACATAGACAGAATAATTATCCAATATCGGTATTCCTGAGTAGTACCCTTAAAGTCTTTGATCTTTGCGAGTATAGCGTTTAGGTCATCCTCAGTATATGCAATCCTAGAGTCATCTGTCTTAACAATCTTCATCTTCAATCCATCGCATGGATTATTTTCAATAAACTCATGATTCAATGCGTAATTGAAAACACCGCTTAGGGTGTTAATTCTACCGTTGACCGTTATCGAACTATATGACTTGGCAAGAAGTTCATTCTTATATTGCCTGATTGTCTCTTTAGATATCTTCCTGATATCGTTACTGCTATGGGGAAATTCCTTAATGATTGCATCATATGCCGAAACAGTAGCCGGTTTAAATTGCTTCTCTTGTTTAAGCATATTGTAAACGTCGTTAAACGAATGAAACGGTTCTTCCTCATTAGTTGTCACATAACGAATCGGTAGGGTATCGCCAACCTGTTGACCGGGAAAGTTCACCTTGGCCCAAGCCTTAATAGGATCGAACGGCTTCGGTGCCAGCTTGCGAAGTTCCTTATTCACTTCCGCAGCATAATCAATGCATAGCTCTTTGGCTTCCCTAGGACTCTTTGTTCCTAGGCTTTTATATATCTCTTTCTTTCCGATAACCGTCTGTTGTTCCTTATTGAGAACCTTCCGAAAATAATAAACGCCTGTTCGCTTATCTTTGTACAGGTACGGAACGGACATAGCCGGGCAACCCCTCGCTAGGACAGAATCGGAACGCCAACCCTAGCAGACGGGCAATTTTCGGACAATATTTTGTAAGCATAGCCTGGGAATTGGGGGCATGAAAAAGCGTTAACCAGTTGGAAAATAACGGGAAATCGGCTTTTGGCGCAGATCGAGCAGATCTGGCGCAACATCCTGGGCTGTCTGGCGGCAGCGGGGATGGGGCCGCAGGATCTGGTGAAGGTGACCGTGCTGCTGACGCGGGCGGAGGACATCCCGGTCGCGCGGGAGATTCGCCAGCGCATGCTGCAGGGGGCGGAGCCGGCCTCGACGCTGATGATCGTCGCCGGCCTCGCCAGCCCGCAGTTCCTCGCCGAGATCGAGGCGATCGCCGCGGCGCCCTGACGGCGGCGATATCGGCGATCAGCCGGCGGCGCGGCGGCGCCAGTCGCCGCGTTCGGCGCGCTTCAGGCCGAGATGGTCGCGCAGCGTCCGGCCCTCGTACTCCTTGCGGAACAGGCCGCGGCGCTGGAGTTCCGGCACGACGAACGTCACGAAGTCCTCGTAGGCGCCCGGCACGTAGGTCGCGGCGACGACGAAGCCGTCGCAGCCGCCTTCCTCGAACCACTGCTCCATCCGGTCGGCGACCTCCTTCGGCCCGCCGACCCAGGGGTCGTGCAACTGGCCGCGGCCGCTGTAGTGGATGAAGTCGCGCACGGTCGGGTTGGTCTTGCCGCTGTCCTGGAGCACGCGGTCGCGGATCGCCTGTAGGCCGGAGATGCTGGCGAGCTCGGCGTCGCTGAACGGCTCGTCCATGCCCTTGGCGGCGAAGTCGAAGTTCAGCGCCTCGGACAGCAGCGACAGGGAATCGTCCTGGGTCGGCAGGGCGGCGATGGCAGCGCACTTGTCCTCGGCCTCGGCCTTCGTCGCCGCCACGACCGGATGGATCAGGTTCGCCACCTTCATTGTCGCCGGATCGCGGCCGATGCGCTCGGCCTCCTGCCTCAGTTCGGCGGTAGCGCGCGCGCCGACCTGCATGTTCGGGTACATGACGAACATCAACTCGCCCCAGCGCGCGGCGAAGCGGCGGCCGCGGCCGCTCTGCCCGGCCTGGATGACGACGGGATAGCCCTGCGCCGAGCGCGGCACGGTGAACGGCCCGCGCGAGCTGTAGAAGCGGCCCTCATAGTCGAGCCGGTGGACCTTGTCCCGGTTCGCGAACACCGAGCGCTGCTTGTCGAGGACGATGGCGTCGTCCTCCCACGTGTCCCAGTGGCCGTGCACGATCTCCATGAACTCGTCGGCCTGATCGTAGCGCAGGTCGTGCTCGACCACCTCGGTGCGCCCCATGTTGCGCGCCTCGCTGGAGTTCAGCGATGTGACCACGTTCCAGGCTGCCCGCCCGCCGGTCATCAGGTCGAGGGTCGCGAAGACGCGCGCGACGTGGAACGGCTCGTAGTAGGTCGTGGAGTAGGTGGACGCGAGGCCCAGCCGCTCGGTCGCCATGCCCATCGCCGTCAGGATGGTGACCGGGTCCATCTTCACGCAGCGGATGCCGTGCTCCACCGTGTGGCCGTGGTCCCCGCCGAGGATGTCCGGCATGGCGAGCCGGTCGTCGAAGAAGGCGAGGTCGAACTTCCCCGCCTCCAGCACGCGGGCGATGTGCTGGTAGTAGCCGACCGAGAGGAAGTCGGTGCGCGAGTCGGGATGCCGCCACGACGCCGCGAAGTTCGTGCAGTTCTGGGCCTGCAGGAATCCGATCAGGGTCATCTGGCGCATCGTGTCTCCCCGGGTGCTGTTCGTCGGCGCGGCGTCGCGGGTGGGATTGGCCGTCGGCGGCCGGTGGTGTACATGACCGGACAAAGACCGTACGGCAACCCCTTCCGGCAGTGCGGGCCGGCCGACAGGCGAGCGAGGAGACCAGAGATGACGGTGGAGCTGTCCGAAGAGCACGCGATGCTGCGCGATCTGGTCGCCAAGTTCGTCGACCGCGAACTGATGCCGCTCGAGAGCGCCGTGCTGGCGCGCGAGCGCAGCGGCCAGTCCATCGGCCTGACGCCGGAGGAGGAGGGGCCGCTCCTCGCCAGGTGCAAGGAACTCGGACTGTGGGCGCTCGACGCCCCGGAATCGCTCGGCGGCGCCGATCTGCCGGCGGTGGCGCTGATGCCGGTCAACGAGGAACTCGGCCGCACGGTGACGCCCTTCACCTTCCCGCCGGACTCGCCGAACATGCACATGCTGATGCAGGTCGCGACCGACGAGCAGAAGCGCAAATATCTCGCCCCCTATGCGAGCGGCGAGGCCAAGTCGGCGATCGCCATCTCCGAGCCCGGCGCGGGCGGCGACCCGGCCGGCATGATGACGCGCGCCGTGAAGGACGGCGGCGACTGGGTCATCAACGGCCGCAAGATCTGGATCAGCCGCATCCCGCATGCCGACTTCACCATCGTCATGGCGCTGACCGACCCGGAGAAGCGGGCGCGCGGCGGCATCACCGCCTTCATCGTCGAGAAGGACACGCCCGGCCTGATCATCGAGCGCGAGATCCCGATGCTCGGCGGCCATCGCACCTACGAGGTGGTGTTCGAGGACTGCCGCGTGCCGGAGAGCCAGGTGCTCGGGCCGGTCGGGCAGGGCTTCGCGCCGATGCAGCTGCGCCTGACCGTCCGCCGCCTGCAGATGGGCGCCTGGTGCATCGGCATGGCGCGCCGCGCCCTGCAGATGATGTGCGAGCACGCCAAGCAGCGCGTCACCTTCGGCGCCAAGCTTTCCGACCGGCAGGCCGTCCAGTGGTGGATCGCCGACGCCGCGACTAAGATCCACGCCTGCCGGCTGATGGTCATGGACGCCGCCGCGAAGCAGGACGCCGGCCAGGACGTCCGCACCGAGGCGTCGATGATCAAGGTCTGGGGCACGGAGATGGCGGCCGAAGTGATCGACCACGCGATGCAGACCTTCGGCGCCATGGGCGTGACCAAGGAGTTGCCTTTGCAGCTGATGGCGCAGAAGGTCCGCGTCATGCGCGTCTATGAAGGCCCGTCCGAGGTGCACCGCATGGTGATCGCCCGCCGCACGCTCGCCCAGTTCGGCTGAGACGCCGACGCAACCGCGACAACGACACGAATTCCACCGAGGAGACCAGAATGGCCAAGCAGTACACCGACGTCGCTGTCACCCACGACGGCATGGTCGCGACCGTCGAGATCCAGCGTCCGCCGAACAACTTCTTCGACAACGCCCTGATCAACGCCATCGCCGACGCCTTCGAGGATGTCGACGCCGACCCCAACCTGCGCGCGATCGTCCTCTGCTCCCAGGGCAAGACCTTCTGCGCCGGCGCGGACTTCTCCAAGCGCGACCTGAACGCCACGGCGACGGGCGGCGGCGGCAAGCACCTCTACAAGGAGGCGACCCGCCTGTTCCGGTCGAAGACCCCGGTGGTCGCGGCAGTGCATGGTGCGGCGATCGGCGGCGGCCTCGGCCTCGCGGTGATGGCGGACTTCCGCGTCACCTGCGCCGAAGCCCGCTTCAGCGCCAACTTCACGCGCCTCGGCTTCCACCCCGGCTTCGCGCTGACCTACACGCTGCCGCGCCTCGTCGGCCAGCAGCAGGCCAACCTGCTCTTCTACACCGGCCGCCGCATTGCCGGCGACGAGGCGGTGCGCATCGGCCTCGCCGACGTGCTGGTGGCGCAGGACCAGGTGCGCTCCGCCGCGCAGGAACTCGCCAAGGAACTGGCCGAGTCGGCACCGCTCGCGGTGATCTCGGTGCGCGAGACCATGCGCCGCGGCTACGCCGATGCGGCCGAGGCGGCGACCGAGCGCGAGCTGACCGAGCAGAGCTGGCTCACCCAGACCGCCGACATGAAGGAAGGCGTGAAGGCCTACGCCGAGCGCCGTCTGCCCAACTTCCAGGGCAAGTAAACTACGGGACGGGCCGGGGCATCGCTCCGGCCCGAACCGCGTCCGGGGGGTCTATTCCGGCAGCGGGATGAACTCCGTCTCCTCGGGCACCGGCAGGTTGAAGCGGTCGCGCTTCCAGTCGGCTTTCGCCTGCTCGATCCGGTCCTTGCGGCTGGACACGAAGTTCCACCAGATGTTGCGCGGGCCGTCGAGCGGCTCGCCGCCCAGCGCCGCCAGCCGCGCCGCGGTGAGGGCGTGAACCTCCACGGGCCGCCCCGGCGCCAGCACCAGCAGCTGACCAGGATCGTATGCGATCCCGTCCAGTTCGATCCGGCCCTCGATCAGGTAGAGCGCCCGCTCGACATGCTCGGCCGCTATTGATGCCGTCGCCCCCGCGTTCAGCCTCAGATCGTAGAAGAACAGATCGGACATCGTCGCGACCGGCGACCGCAGGCCGAAACCGTCGCCGACCACGACGCGCGCCGTCACGCCGTCGCCTTCGACCGAGGGGATCGCGTCGGCCGCATAGTGGGCGAAGCCGGGATCGGTCTCCTCCTGCGCCGCCGGCAATGCCACCCAGAGCTGCAGCCCGTAGAGCGGCTGCGCGGCAGTCCGCAGTTCCGGCGCCGTCCGCTCGGAATGCACGATGCCGCGCCCGCCGGTCATCCAGTTCACCGCCCCCGGCGTGATCGGCTGGATGCTGCCGACGCTGTCGCGGTGCAGGATCGCGCCGTCGAGCAGGTAGGTGAAGGTGGCCAGTCCGATGTGCGGGTGCGGCCGCACGTCGATGCCCTTGCCGGCATCGAAGATCGTCGGTCCCATCTGGTCCAGGAACACGAACCCGCCGACAGTCCGCCGCCGCACCGACGGCAGGGCGCGCCGCACGGTGAAGCCGCCCAGGTCGCTGGTCCGCGGTACCACGACGGTCTCGACCAGGGGATCGGGCGGAGCGTCGTTCTCCGCCGGCTCGGCGCATGGTTGCCAACTCACCGCTCGTCTCCTCGGATCGTTCTGGTGCCACCTGTTGCCGATCATAACCGATCCGGGCCGGCCCGCCGACTATCGCGGTCTGCGCGCGGCCGGGGCGGTGCGGCTGGCTGCGGCGGTGGACGCTTGGGGGTGGCGTCGGTATAAGGGCCAGTCCCGTAGCTCTGCGATACAGGTTCCATGCTCGACATCCGGTGGATCCGGGACGACCCCGCTGCGTTCGACGAGGCGCTCTCCAGGCGTGGCATGGATGCCGCGTCGGAGACCGTGCTGTCGCTCGACCGTGATCGGCGGGCGGCGCAGACGCGCTTCCAGGAACTGCAGCAGCGCCGCAACGACGTGTCGAAGCGGGTCGGCCAGGCGAAATCCAAGGGCGAGGATGCCGCACCGCTGATCGCCGAAGTCGGCCGTCTCAAGGACGACGTGCAGGCCGCCGACGAGGAAGAGAAGGCGCTCGGCCGGCGGCCTGCACGTCGTCCTTGAGACGGCCGACTTCGGCGATCAGCGGTGCGGCATCCTCGCCCTTGGATTTCGCCTGGCCGACC
>Ga0114915_1000119_pt1 | contig 37202 bp, 20 predicted proteins | sample MalvirAntarct_55_FD_87288 | JGI IMG/M metagenome (GOLD analysis project Ga0114915, IMG submission 87288) | Marine viral communities from the Global Malaspina Expedition - Malaspina viral metaG Antarct_55 | ecosystem: Environmental > Aquatic > Marine > Oceanic | place: South Georgia Island...
CTGGTTGTACTGTATCTATTGCTGCCATTGTCTACTCCTATGCCTGTACCAGGGACATTCTATCCATTCTAGGAGCGCCATCGCCCCCTGATTGTCTATACTCCCACTCAATGAATGGGTGAATGTGTGTGGTGTTTAATGTTATTGTAAATACGAGTCCTTGTCCACTGTTAGTAACAGTCAATGTTGCAACAGTATTGCTGTCGGCAACTTCGACTACATTGAGAGGACCTCCGTTGTTCCAATATCCTCCAGCTTCCATAACTGCGAACCCACACGTTGATGCTATTCTAAAAGTTGCTTGCCATGATTTCCATGTTGTCGCGGCGTATGTAAACGTCCATGTTTTATTTGCTGCATATGTTCCGGAATATCCTACGGTCCCATTTATCTTACCACTAGATACAACACTTCCTATGGCATGTGTATGAGATGCAAGATCATTGTGGCCATTGAAGATACCAGTACTTCCTGACACCCGAAGTTTCTCAGTTGGTGCAGTGTCTCCTATTCCTACTCTACCAGTGCTGCCTTTAATTTTAATTCGGTTATGGAAATTTCCACTTGTGTCTTTGTTTCGTAGATTAATATCACTGTAGTTACCACTATTTCCAACGAAGTTGTTATCAATATATAATTGAGCGTCTCCAGTGGTGTATTCAAAACTACCATATAAAGTAGAATGGTCTAGATATTTAGCTTGGAATCCAATTGTTTGTGAATCCGCTGTAGAGTGAGCTGCAATCTTAGCATTGGCTCTTGACACACTTAAAGGATGATTTGGAGCCGTAAGTCCGACACCAACATTGCCATTTGTTAATACTGTGAAGGCTCCAGATTCTTCTACTTGAAATTTAGCATTTGATGCTGCAGATGTTCCTGAAGGTATACCAACAGTAAGAGGCCAGTAGTTTAACCCAACTCTTCCACCGTCTTGCACATAAAAAGTTTCATTGCTAGAGGCATCTGTCGTTTTCAAAGTAAATCCGGAACCTCCACCAGCGCCTTTAATTTCTAATTTAGAATCTGGGTCTGTAACTCCTATACCAACATAATTGCTAGCGCCATCAATTCTCATAATTTCTGTATTATAAGATGAGAACGTCATGTGTCCCGCTGTTCCATTTCCAGATGTTACTTGGAAATCCATATTTCGTACTGAATTAAAATACATAGCCGCATTAGCATCTTCATTCTTTAACTGTAATGTTCCATCAGATATTATGATAGCATTCTGAGAACCATTTGTTCCAGTATTTCTAAATCGTAATGTTCTTGAGGTACTTGATGTGCCATCTAGTCTCAATACTTCACCATCGCCAAACACATTTAAATTAGAACCTGTAGGGAGCGAATTAAAATTACCATAATTTACAATGGATGTTCCGTCAGGCTTTACTAAGAATCTTGTTTGTTGTACAGCAGTACCAGAACCTGTGGCGTCAGATAGACCCCAACCGTGTGTATTATCGGCATACACCATTCCAGTTTTCCACTTGACAGTACCGCCTCTAGCAAAGTCTAATCTTGATGGTCGAGCACTTTCGTCACTAGGACTATCAATCTTTACTGTGCCAAGGTTACTTGCATGAGCTTGTTTAAAGATTGCAATATAATCACTAGAGTCGTTAGACAAAACATCGAGAGATGCAGCTGGCGTGGCAGTACCAATACCAACTTCACCGGCAGCTAGGATATATAAACGGCCCGACCCAGCGCTGGTGCCTAACGCAAGTTTCCCTACAGATGAGATACCAAAGTCAGCATCAGCTAATCCATTGACTGCCCAATCACCAGAACCCATATAAGCTCTTGTAGTAGTATCTTCTACAAATCTCATTGCCGGATGGTCACCAGCTCTTTTTATTTGAATAATGCCATTAACTTCTAGCTTTTCACCTGGAGTAGTTGTTCCAATACCAACTGTTCCATTATTTCGTACAACCATTTTAGCGGCTGCGCCTGCATTCTGTATATGGAAATCATTTCCTTGGGCGCTTAATTCTACATTGCCTCCATTATCAGCTAGCTGAATTCCTGCTACACCGTCGGTCGAGGTAAATGAAGCCACTACATTTGTCGCACCTGAATTTAATGCTAGTGTCGTTCCTACCAATGCACCGGTCAATGTTCCACCAGCTAATGGTAGCTTTGTAGCTAATGCACTAGTCAGTGTTGTGTTGTAGGACGCATCGTCATTAATAGCAGCTGCTAGTTCATTCAAGTCATTTAATGTACTTGGTGCGCCACCTATTAGTTCTGTTAACTTATTAGATACATATGCTGTTGTAGCTAGCTGTGTTGTGCTAACTGTGTTAGCAGCAGTAGGTGCTGATGGCGTTCCAGTTAATGCTGGTGATATCTTACCTTCTGCAACTTTGTTTGTAACGAATGCTGTTGTAGCTACGGTTGTACTTGCAACACTATTTGCTTGAGTTGTTGCTGTAGTTGCTGTATTAATTGTTCCGTTTAGATCACCACTAAATGTTGTAGCAGTCACTATACCATTTGCTGTAACACCAGTTGTTGTTGTCTCAAACTTATTTACATTGTCGTAATATAATTTAACAGCACCATTACTAATGAATCGTGCCATGTAGTCTGTACCAGCATTACCTGTTAGCTGTATCTCTGAACCATTAGTTTGTATTTCTAGGTCTCCAGTTCCGCGATCCTTAATGACACTAAACCCGCCTGTGTGATATATTTGTAAGTCTTGATCAGCACCTAGGTTAAGACGTTTGTTATCATCTAAGTTCAGATGACCACCACTGATAGTTGTGTCACCTTGAAGTGTTAATATATGTCCGAGTTTTGCACTAGTAACAGAATCATCTATTAGCGATGCTGTACTAACAGAGTTCGTTGTAGGAGCATTGATAGTAGTTTGTGTAAAGGTAAGAACTTCAATTGCTGCTGCCGTTGCAGGTGCTGTACTAAAATGTAATACCTGATTAGATAAACTGTATGTTGACTTGTTCTGATATACACCATCTATGTATACCATTGTGTTATTTTCATCTATTGGATTAATAGATAATGTAAACGCTGTCGTTGAATTGTCACCAGTAAAAGCATCTTGATTTAAATTGTTTCCTGACACAGTTGCTTTAACTGTGTGTACTACAATTTGATGTCCAGTAGGAACATTGTCTTCAAAGGTTATTGTAGTTCCACTGAGTGCATAGTCTGCTGGATTTTGAAACACTCCTTCAATAAATGCTATAACATTATCTTCACTAGCAGGTGCTATCGATAACGCATAGGCAGCTGTAGATCCATTACCTGTAAATTTATCAGTATTCCATGTATCAGAACTTCCGCCACCAATCTCTGACCACGCACCACTTTTATATCCCTCAAATACATTGAGAGTAGAGTTGTATCGCATCATACCTACGGCAGGAGATCCATCTCTCTGAGCTGTCGTGCCAACTGGCAGCGTAAGACTACCTGTACCAGTCAAGTCTATATCAGAAAATGTCGAGCTCAGGTTATTGGAGTTTAAGGTTAGTGAACCTCTATCACCTACTAAGTCTGCTATGTTCCTCGATTTACTACGTGCCATTTCTTAACCCCATGCTATGTCCCCATTTGCATAATATACTTTTAATGCTCTGCCTGATGTGTCGAGCAATGTATTATTTATAGTGACATTACCATTAAAATATGCAGTCCCACCTACTGCAAGTGAGTCTGTTGGAGAAGTATTTCCTATTCCAACATTGTTGTTTGCTGATATTGTAATACTGTTTGCAGATCCTACATGGAATGCAAACACCTCAAGTACATCGTCAACATCTGCTGCGTTAGTCAATACTACATTTGCACTATTGGTTGCACTGTAGTCAGTTGTGTGCTCTAATAACACACCGTTAAGATATACAGTAACGCCTGAGTTGGCTGTGTAGTTTAATGATTGGCTGTCGTTATCATTTCCAGCAAAGTTAGTTTGTCCAGTAGATGCAGTGAACTCAAATCTAGTAAACGTATTAATTGTACCAGCGCCGGTAGAGTTATCTGCTTCCCAATACATGGTACCATTGGCATAGGCTTTCATTACCAGGCCATCTGTACCTGGTGCCGTTGATGGGAATGATTGAGAGTTAACTGAGAGAGTAGATAATTTAGAACCAATTTCAAAAACTACAGTGCTGTTGGCACTATACATTATACCATCGGCTGTATTGATAGCTAGTTCGGCAGTATCTAATTTACTGGTAGTTGGAGGAGTACCACTTACGGCAGACCTCTTGATCTTTATAATCGACGACATTTAGTCTTCCTCTGTCTTGCTCTATATAGAGCGAGTTTATAGCCCCATATAGATGAGGCTTTATACTAATTATTTATTAGTAACTTCCACCGTCGATAATAGCATCTAGTTGTCCTAGATTTCCTGTGCTAGTTGAATTGGCAGCGTTATATGTTACTGTTGTAGATGGCTCAGTAGCAATACTGTTGACCACAACAAAACTATTTGCTGAAGCATCTCTGAAGATACCAGAGTAGAATAAACTTGATGTGTTACCATACTCGCCATAGAAGCCAATATCAGCTGCATCAGTAAATGTATTTGTGTCACCTTGATTGTCAGCAAGTTTCAATGCTGCGTCATCTAAAGTAACGGTCGTGCTATTAACTGTTGTTGAAGTTCCTGATACAGTAAAGTTACCGTGAATAGTTAAGTCTTCACCAACTGTTACTGATTTACCAAATCCTGCTCCACCAGATACAATCAAAGCACCGGATGTGTTTGATGTTGAGTTGGAAGCATTAGAAATGTTAAGAATGTTTGTAGTGTTTGCAGATGTTGTATTTGCAAAGAAGAAGGCTGTTGTATTACCTACTTTAAAGTTTGCAGCATCAGATGTAATCATTACATTGCTTGATGTAGCTAATACACTATTTGTACCGTCTTGTACTCTTACACTTGTGTGTGCTAATGTTGTGTTAGATGTTCCATCACCTACTGCAAATGATCCAGCATTAGTTTGTACTACTGAGTCATCTAAGCTAACTTTAATAGCTGATGTAGATGTGTTGGTGATCGTTACGTTGTTGCCACCATTTAATGTTATTGTGTCAGTATCACTATCACCAGTCTTAGTCATTATGACAGTACCAGTAGATGCTGAACCACCTGCTGCTAAGTCATAGTCACCATCACCATGTATTGTTAACTGAGTTGAGTTACCAGAAACTATAACACCATTAGCACCGACTACACTTAATGTGTCTGTTGATCCATCGCCGCCACCTGTAGGTGTCATTACGATTTGACCAATTGTGCTATTACCTGTTGTAGTTACTGCGTACGTTGATCCGTCTACTGTTACCTGAGTACTGTTGCCTGAAACAACCGTTCCATTAGTACCAGCAATAACAATGCTATCGTTTGATAGTGTTGCATTATCAACGGTTAATGTAACAGTACCTTGAGTAGAGTTACCACCTTGTACTACATTGTACTGATCACCACTGACGTTAATGATCTGTCCATTGGCTCTAGCGGTAAATAGTTTCTTATCTGCCAGATTGATTGCTAATTCGCCTGACTCCAATGCTGATGGGACCGCTGATCCCGTACTAGATCGTTTAATTTTTATGACTGATGCCATCTCTTACTCCTGTTTTAATAGACCAAGTCTTTCTTGTTTGAAAGCGCTTATTCGTTTAGTTGGCTTAACCTTGGTATTATTTATAGATTCAAGCTGTTTGATCTGTATCCGCTGAACCTGTACCTCTGTGGTAAGCTGCATGTTTTTTTCCATCAATTCATTTATGATCTGTTGTTGGTTTTGTATATACTGACTAACCATCTCCAAATCTGTTCCATCAAAATTATCCATCATGTTATCCTTCTAATATGTCCCGCCGTCTAAGTCATCAAACGTTGGGGTATCGCCTGATATTTGCATCACTTGACCATTCGATCCAGTTGCTTGTGCCATTGTAGAAGTATTGGCTGCGTAGAATACTCCTTTAGCTGTAAATGTATTTAGTCCCGTACCACCATCACTTGTCTTCAAAGGCGATGCTAGCGAATCTATTGTGGCGTTAAACAGTGTCTGGTTGCTTATACCGGTCGCTAATGTGTTCCCACTATACTTTGCACCACTTACGAATATTTGCTTGCCAGAGACGACCTGTGAAGGTAAGCTCTGCCCTATGAAGTGAAGCGTACCAGATGCATAATCAAAGAACCACTCGTCGTTGTTTCCGCTACCTGTCTCATATAACTGAGTTCCATTTGCAGCTGGGTTGCCTGATCCACTACTGTCCACATATACTTTCAACTGATATGTAGCACCAAACGATGGTGGGATCCAATTTATTACATTGGTCTTCCATGTACGTAATGCAGTTGCCGTTGCATCTGCTGTAGTGCTTTGTTGATCATATACTACTGTTACGGATCCATTTGATGCTGGAATGCTACCTGGTATAGATGATATATCAGACCATATTGATGTAGGCTTGATAATAAATTCTGAGACCGTAGCTTCGTTAGCTGCTTTCTTATTGGCGTTAGTATCTGTCTTAGCTTTACTAAACCCGATCTTCTTCCATAGTAGGTCAACTTTTTGTGTATCTGTAATTGCCATTATGCTATACTAAGTCCTGTTATGCTGTCACCGGGATCTATACCAATGCTCACGAGTATCTGGTTACCGAATGAGCTAGATGCATTTTGATCTCCAAGTGTTAATGTAAATGCCTGAGATGAATATGTTGTTCCATCTATAATTTTATCACCAGCGGTCTGTGCACATCCATCATCTCCGTTACCACCAGCGCCAACATTGGCTCCTGGAGTACCTGCTCCTGCATATACAGCTCCTGCATTTAACCATCCATTTACTGATGATGTACTATCAATAGATGTTCCTGGTGCTGCTATGTGGAATGATGATACTTTACCTGATAATGTAATAGTGAAATTTGCCATTACCGATCTTCTAAATGCAAATCTAAAGTATTGTCTTCCAGACCTACCAGTATTTAGGTTCGGTCCTACAGGAAGATATCCTGAACTTAGATTTGTAGTAAAATGTTTAACTGTTCCAAATCTTGTGACAGCCTCATCGGTACCTGCTATAGTTTGTGATCCTGTCCAAGCGGCGCCTGTATAGTAATTAGTTGAACTATTAAATGATGGAGTAGCGCCAGAGAATCCTGTGACTATTCTTTTACCATCGTCATTGTATGTTGCACCTAAAGAATCAGATACCACTATCAATGTTTCATTGACACCTGATGAGTTTCCATTTTGTGCTTGTATTTGTGTATTGGAATATTGTAATGTAGATCCGGTTCCATTTACATTCTTACCAGACATTGCCATTCCTTCTACACATCTTCCACCACCACTTACATTTACCTGGAATGTCTCACAAGCCACATTTGCACCTACGCCTGTATTGGCAATTGGTTGATTTGAGTTCATTGTTGATGATGGTAATATTTGTTGATAGTTTCTTGTTTGTGTATTGATAGCTGATCCACTATCACTCTCTGTGTTTGTTCCATTCTGGACAGTAAGAGGTGATGTAGTATCTCTGAATGTTTGGCCAGCAACATTAGACACTAACACCCCAGCTACATTTAAAATAGCATCGTTTGTATAATATGGAATACCAGATACGTAGGCTAATGTTCCAGCTGTGTTCTGTGTTACCGTCATCCCATTAAAAGCAAGCACTGGTGTTCCAGTTAAGTTGTCTGTAATAAAGTCTATCTGAGCTGTGTTACCAGTAGTTGTATGTACTAGCTTATATGAGTGTGCGCCAGTAGTATGCGATGCCTTACTAATCTGGGCTCTGAATCCTTTATATAACCCTGGAGCAAATGTTCTTGTTGTTGCTGATACACTACCACCTGATCCATTGTAGTTGTAATAGTCTTCCTCTGCAACTACGAGATTAGTAACCGTACCTGCATTATTGCTACTATTGAATGCAACAGCGCCACTTGCACCACCGTCGATGTAAGCACTTAGTGTACCACCATCTGCATTATACGTCAAAGATGAGTTTGCAGTTCCTGTTGTGTTTACAGCACCACCACCTGTATATCTTCGTGTAGGTGTATTGCCAACTGACAGAGCCGTAGTTCCACCTGATGCATCTATAAAGCCATGTGCTACCTTTGGACTAGATCCAACTGAGCTACTTGTGAATGAAATGTTCTTAGATACGAGTCCAGATGGAGCTGCTATTGCTGTATTAAATATTTTTATGTTTCCAGTTATCGTATGTGGTATCACACTTGGGTCAGCTGTCGCATGAGTGTTTACACTATAACTAACTGTGTTGTTGCCAGTGCCAGTACCTGCAGTGTACGTTTTAGGAAGTCTTGCACCTTGAGGTCCACCTCCAACAGATGTGTTAGATATTGATTGAGTACTGCTGTCACCCCAGTTAACAAAGAACGTGGCTACGACATCATTAGCATTTGTAGTATTACTTTTCAGATATACTGTCTGATTGATGTTTGCCTCTGTTATTACATTACCTCCAGATGATGCATCATACATTTGAAATGCTGATATTGGATCTGATGTATAAAGTATTACTGCATCAACAGTTGACACTGTAGCTGTATTACCTGAACCTTTTGCATTACTATTTTTAGCTGTAACTGTTATATCAAAAGGTGAGTTTGAATTATCTGTATATGTATGCGATGGTGTTGAATCTGTTGTATTGTTTGAATAGTTACCATCACCCCAACTAATATCGAATAGGTTTGGGTTACCAGTCGTTACGATATTCAGTGTTGTGTTCAGAGGCGTGCCGCCTGCTGTGCCAGATGCTACTGTAAATGATACATCACGCACGTATGTATTTTGATACACATTATACAATGCTTCATTAACTTTGTCAATGGCATCTGAAATTTTATCGTTGTAAACTATATCAACTGCACCGCCTTCTCCAGCTGATGCTTTATTGTTTGACCATGCACCATCAGTAGGAACGCCAACTATAATAGTGTTGCCATTCAATTGAGCTGATACATTATCAACATATTGTTTTGTAGATACTTGGAATGGAGATGTAGGATCTGCTGCGACTGTCATCTGGTTAGCAAATACCTGTAGATATCTATTAGTAGTATCACCAAGTGTAAATGTATTACCAGATGTAGGAATAATACTACTGTTAACCGTAGCACCTAAACTGATTGTGTCTCCACCATCACCAAGTGTTAATGAACTACCTCTTAATATGATATCACCATTAACGGCTAATGTATTAGCAATCGTAATGTTTTGTGCATTTATTACATTAGCAGTTTGTGTACCTTGAGAAGTTAAGTTTAATGTTTTAAAATTATCTACGAATCCTGAAGCATTAGTAACAACAGCTGACGATACAGTCAGTACACCATTTGCATGGTCTAGCTTATGTACATCAGATGCACCACCAATTTTAATGACGCCTGTACCAGGCATTCCAATGTAGAAATTATTAGACGCAAAAGAATAAGCTATTTCACCATTTGCTAAACTTGAAGGAGTAGCATTGGTACTGCTACGTTTAATCTGGATTATTGAATCTGTCATTAGAACGAACCTCCATCAATGTCTGGATTTTTCAACACATAGTTATTTGACGAAGCCTCGTATACTAACGTACCTCCGTCGACTAAATTGAGATCATTAACATCATTCAATGATGCTATTGTTTCTTTACCCGTGGCTGATGTAGATAATGTAATAGCGTTAGCGCCAAATCGATTACCTGCTATTTGTCCTGTTTGGCCTACATTAACTTTGATTGATGTTTGCGAATCATTGAATAGTGTGTTAGCCATTATCTTGTTACCTCTGGCGTTACAGTGACCATCCCTTCAAGTATTCTACTCTTAACACTAGATGAGTCTGTTAGCTCAACATCATATACATACCTGCCAGCACTCAACGCAGATGTTACTGCATTGTTCATAGATAAAGTAAGAGCACCAGTATTGTTGGCTAATAGGGTTCCAAAGGCAACAGCAGTACTTGATGTGTAAGATTTACGCATCTGTGCAGCCGCACTCATTCCTGTGAGATCCAATTGACTACCTGCTGTGTTTGTTAATGAGACTGTGGTAGCGAAATCAGTACCTTGATCTATTACGATGTTGACTTTTGTTCCCATCTTTTACTCCAGTATAAATACCTTTATATTTATAACAACAGTGACACGAGGTTACATTATGAGATTAAGAACAGATTTTAAATACGCATTGATTGATGAATACTATACTTATTGGGATGCATTTGATAATCTTCCAGAGTTTTACAGCACATTACATGCTGTAGATGAGACAGTATTTAAGTATACTATATCAAAAACAGAGAAGTGTACGGCAACAACTGGGTGCGTTCAACGAAAACTGTATTCACAAAATGAGATGTGGATTGTATATTACCACAATGATAGAAAGGTATTAGAAGTTATTGATAATGCTAGCAGCTCTGAGATGGTAGAGCCACTAGCAGATAAGAGGTTTGGTGTCAGATCTACTATTGTTGAGACTGATCAGTTTCAGCTGACGTAATCTCATCAACAATATCTTCCCATATAGTTGGATCCCCAACTACGAAGCCCAATGTAATCCTAGGTCCACCATAAGCAGAGTGCCACATAATTTTATCATGTTCTTGCTTCTCACCATAGTATCCTAATTTACAATGCCAGTCGTTTGGTTTGTCTTGTATATGAACTAACTTATCATCAGCTGGTCTAAGGCTTCCAGGTTTTTCTTGACTAGCATCCATATGTCTCCAATAGCCTGTTCCATCTGACCATGTGAATAGACAATTGAACCCTGGTACATTCCAATTAGTATGCCATGCAATATATCCTTCTGGAGGATAAAACATTTTTAATGCGCAGAATTTAAAACCAATATAGTTACCAATGACATCATCTATCCATTCGCTCTTTGCTTTATACTTCTCAATCCATTCAAATTCTTCTTTGGTAAACTTGTGTCCTTCGTGTTTGATTACTTGATTCATACTCTGGACATTTAAATCATATCCCCACGAGTCTGGTGGAAATCCATCATGGGTTTCTGCAGCGGATGAATTCAAACATTCAAGTGAAGTCGAATATTCGGGTCGTCCTTCTTTTAAGAACTTTCCTTTCTTTGCCCAATTAGGTAAATTCTTATCGGGTCTGTTTTCTAATATGAACTCTTTATATTCATTTAAAGGTTTCAAAATTTCCGTAGGTAGCGTTAAGACTTGCCTCATGTATTGTTGTCTCCCTAACATACGCTGGTGGTATGGTATAGTGCAACACAGCTTTACTGTGTCCTGATTTAATTTCCGTTTCCTTATATCCTGTTACAAAATTATATTTTGCATCATTAGGTAAACGCTTAATATTAACACCTAAAGAATCATTCTGCTCATGGATCACTCTCCAAAAAGCAAACGTATCCCAGTAGGCTAAACTTCTAGGGTATGGATGAATCCCATCAAAGTTTTCACTTTCGTTATGAAGTCTATAATATCTAATCCACTCACTCCATAACTTATCGGTTTTATCGTTCTTTCTATAGACTAGCATACCGCAATGCCATCTAAACTTATGTGCCTTTCCATCTCTGAACAATTGAATATGTTCTTCATTATAATGTTCCAGCTCTCTTGGTTCCCCATTATTTTGATCTGCGTCTTGGAAGTATACGACCTTAGAATTGTATGGTCTATTCTCCGTCATCATCAAATCTACATCTGGCCCTGCTGCCTCCATATGATCAAACACTTCATCTAGTTCCTCAGAAATGACCATACTGTCAGCATCAAGATAGGCAGTTATATCAAATGGTGTTTTGTCTAATGCCCATAGCTTTGTTCTATTATGAACTGGTACAGGTGCAAAGACATGATCAAACAATTCTCTATCCGCATCGGTGATCCATTCCTCATGAGCAAACACTGCTACTTGAGCATGTGGTAGCTCATCCTTTAATGATTCGACACAAGCCCTCAGCGCTTCATAGTATGCATATGAGAGAGTAGCTACTAGTAGATAACCTTTAGTTTCACTCACTTCTTTCTGCATCCTTAATGATACATGCTATTCCAAAAGCCTGGGCTTCAATTGGGTTAGTAGCCTTACGTATCTTTCTACGCCAGGCTTTATTTTCATCTGCCTTAACTACATCCATATTTAAAAACTGTTGCTTTAGTTCCCACAGATCACTACGTTGCTTCTGTTGCTTTTCGTTCAATGCAGATTCTTTACTGGCCTCCATTAAACTTTCCTGCAGCTTCTGCTCTCTTCTAGTATTGTGCATGATCTCATCTTCATCAAATTGTTTCTTAATATCACTGTACAATGGATGCTTTGGATCTTTTGGAATACCCATTTCCTTAACAACATTTCCTGTACCTGGTCCATTTGGTCCATGGTGCATTAACACGCAAGCAAGCTCAGTATGTTTGTTGTTTGTATAGTGGGGATACACTATAGTCGGTAGGTCAGGGTTCATCTGGAACTGAGGTATACGCAGTCCTGATTCCTTTTCTTTCTCTTTGGTTGGTGTTTCGATGGAAGCTCCATCAGGTATTTTAACATCAGTCATAATATATTATATTCCTAAAAGCTACATTATACATGCAGCACATTATAAAGTCAACAGCTAGCTTATTCTAACCCACAACTTAATTGTTGTGACAGTTTCCGATGATGCTTGAACTGTAAGTCCAGACCATGCATGCGTGTAACTGCCGGTGTACTGGGAAACATATTCACCTACATACGTACCTACGAATCCTTTTACATACTGCTTACTAAAGGTTCCTATAAAGGTTCCCAAGTATGCTCTATCGAAAGATCCAGAGTACGTTCCCTCGTACTGTCTTGTAAAGTATCCAGTAAATTGTTGCGTGGTTGTACCACTATATGCCTTGGAGTATTGGCCTATCCACGCATGTGTATATGTTGTGTTAAATGTTCCTTCATATGCTTTTGAGTACTGAGCCTCATAAGCCTTATTATATATGCCAGTGTATACAGTGCTGAAATATCCTTCAAAGACACCTTCATACTGACCTGTATAGGATGCAGTATATTGTCCTACGTATTCACCAACATATGCCTTTGTGTAGTATCCTATGTAGCCGCCTTCATATTGTCTTGTAAAGTATCCAGTATAAGATCCCTCATATGTTTTTGACCACTGATGGGTATACTGTCCTAAGTAAACACCTACAAATGTCTGTCCATAAGATCCATGGAATACACCTTCATATTGTTTAGTGTATTGTCCAAGATATGTTCCTGTGTACAATCCAACATACAGTTTAGAGTATTGTCCTTCATAGATTCCTTCATAGTGTCCAACATAGTTATGAGCACCTTCATACTGTGTGCTGTAGTATCCTATATACACACCTTCATATTGTTTAGTCCAGTTACGAGCAAAGTATCCTGTATACTGTCCTGTGTATGTTCCTGAGTATGTTCGTGTACCTTCATATATTTTGTTATAGTTGGTACTCCAATTAGCACTTAGGTATGTTGTATTAAAGTACCCTGTCCAGTCTCCTTGGTACTGTCCAGTATAATCTCTTGTTCCTTCATACTGAGCAGCGTATGCTTTAGTAAATGATAATACGTAAGCACTCTCATAGTATGAGGCATATAGACCAGTCCATTGTCTACTTCCACCAAACTGTCCTTCCCATGCACGATCATAGTATCCAACATACGTTGCGTTGAATGCACCTGTCCATTGTCTTGTGCCAGTATATTGTGCTGCAAATTGTCCAGTCCAATATCTGTTATAGTAACCAGTATACTGACCTGCCCATATGTGTTCATAATATCCAACATATGTTTTTGTATAACTTGTAGTCCAATTTTTTAGATAGTTGCCAGCATAGGCTTTTACATAGTTGCCTGAGTATGCTTTTGTATAGTTCGATCCATATGTTCCAGTATATGATCCAGAATAATATCCAGTGTACCCACCAGAATAATATCCAGTGTATGTTGTTGAGTACTGTGCTGTAAACTGAGTTGAGTAGGTGCCTGTATAGTATCCAACATAAGTTCCTGCATACTGGGTTGTTCTTGTTACACGAGCATAGTTGCCTGCGTATGATGTACTGAAGTATCCTGTGTATTGTCCAGTATATTGTCCTGTATAATTACCAGAATATGTTTTAGTATAATTGCCAGAATAGGTTGTACTAAAGTACCCAGTATACTGCCCAGTATATTGTCCTGTATAATTACCAGCATACTGTGTCGTTCTAGTTACTCTTGCATAGTTTCCAGCATACGTTGTACTAAAGTATCCAGTATATTGTCCGGTATATGTTCCTGTGTATTGCCCAGTGTATTGAGTCGATCTAGTTACTCTTGCATAGTTACCAGTAAATTGTGTATCATAGTATCCAGTGTATGTTCCGGTGTATTGTCCAGCATACTGGGTTGTTCTTGTTACACGAGTATAGTTACCAGTAAATTGTGTATCATAGTATCCAGTGTATGTTCCTGTGTATTGTCCAGCATACTGTGTCGTTCTGGTTACACGAGCATAGTTGCCAGTGTATGTGGTAGCAAAGTATCCTGTGAATGTGTTGTCATATGATCCACCATATTGGCTATTGTAGTACCCAGTATAGCTAGAACTAAAGTACCCTGTATATTGTCCGGTATATGTTGTAGAGTATGATCCAGCATATTGTGTGGATCTAGTAACACGTGAGTATGCACCAGCCCACTGTCCGGAACTATAATAAGCAGTATAGAAAGACGGGCTCGATGGATTAGTTCCCGTCCATGCTTGGCCACCATTCAATGGATTATTACCTGCTATAAAGAAAGCTGGGAACCCACCAGGACCTGTATATTGACCTGTCCATATTTTTGAATAATTAGTACCTGGAAAATATATTGGTCCATACTTTCCTGGTGTTGAACTACCAGGGCCTTGATATGTAGCACCATAAGCGCCGGAGTATTGTACTTGTGGAGCAGGGCCCAACCAAACCGTAGCCCAGGCTGCGCCAGCATAGTACCCAGTATAGCTAGAACTAAAGTACCCTGTGTATTGTCCTGATCTAGTTACTCTTGAATAGTTGCCAGTGTATTGTGTGGATCTAGTTACCCTTGTATAATACCCAGTATATGCTTTGGTATATTGACCAGAGAATGAGCCTACGTAATTTGTCTGTCTAGTTACTCTTGAATAGTTTCCAGCATAGGATGTACTGAAGTATCCTGTGTATTGACCTGTATACTGTCCTGCGTAGTTACCAGAATATGTTTTAGTATAATTGCCAGAATAGGTTGTACTAAAGTACCCAGTGTATTGACCTGTATACTGTCCTGCGTAGTTACCAGAATATGTTTTAGTATAATTGCCAGAATAGGTCGTACTAAAGTATCCAGTATATTGACCACTATATTGTCCTGCGTAGTTACCAGCGTACTGTGTTGTTCTTGTTACACGAGCATAGTTGCCAGTGTATGTGGTACTGAAGTATCCAGTATATTGCCCAGTGTATGTTCCAGAGTATTGTCCAGCATACTGGGTTGTTCTTGTTACACGAGCATAGTTACCAGTATATTGTCTATCAAAGTACCCAGTGTATGTTCCAGAGTACTGTCCAGCGTATTGGGTTGATCTAGTTACTCTTGAATAGTTGCCAGTGTATGTTGTACTAAAGTATCCAGTATATTGTCCGGTATAGTACCCAGTGTAGGCGCCTGAGAAGTATCCTGTAAACTGAGCTGTCCTTGTAACTCTTGTCCACTGGCTGGCGTAGTTGCCAGTATAGTACCCAATATATGCCCCTTCCCAGTATCCAGTATATTGTTTTAGATAGTTCTTATTGTAGTACCCAGTATATGCTTGGTTATAATACCCAGTGTATGTTGCTGTGTATATTTTATCCCAATTGTAATCATAGTACCCTGTATATTGTTTTGTGTAATTGCCGGCATAAGTTCCTGCAAATGCTCCTTGTAAAAAGTATCCAGTATAGAATGTTGTCGTACTAGCATACTGGCCTTCATAAGATCGCTGGCCTTCCCATGCGTGTGTATAATATCCTACATATGCTTTTGTAAAGTAATTAGAATATTGGTTTCCATAGGCTCTTACACCCTCATATAATTTTTGATATGATTTTTGATAATTAACACCAAGATATACTTTTTCCCAATACCCAGTGTATTGTCCTGTGTAGGTTCTTGTTCCAGTATAGAGTTTAGAATAAACACCAGTGTATGTTTTGGTCCAGCTACCTATGTATGCCTTTGACCAATATCCAACATATTGTCCTGTGTATGTTCTATCACCAGCATACGCACCTTCATATGATCCCTCATATAATTTTACATAGTGCTTAGAATATAAACCTGCCCAGTTACCTTCATACAGTTTTGTGAACTGCTTTACACCTTCGTAATATCCTGTGTAGGTACCGGTAAAATATCCTGTGTATTGGGTCTCAAAAGAACCCTCCCATTGTCTATCAAAAGATCCTTCATATTGCTTTGAATAGCTACCAACATAAGCACCAGTAAACCCGCCAACAAAGTATCCGCTAAACGCACCTTCGTATGTCCCCTCGTATTGTTTTAAATAAAGTTTGCTATATACGCCTTCGTATTCTTTGGTATAGTTTCCTAACCATACATGACTGTACGATGTGGAATAGTATCCGGTAAATGCTCCCTCGTATTGTTTATCAAAAGAGCCTTCATACTGTCCAGTATATTGTCCTACATAGGCTCTTGTGTATCCGCCAGCATATCCTGCAACCCATTGCTTAGTATATTGTTTTGTATAAACGCCAGTATAAGTCTTAGTATAGTTTCCTGTAAAGCTACCCTCATATGCCTTGCTAAAGTATCCTGTAAATGCACCTTCGTATTGTGCTTCATATTCTTTTGTGTAGGATCCGACATATTGTCCGACGTATGCTTTTGTAAATGTATGCTCAATTGGTCCTTCATAATTACCAGTATATGATTGCCCATATTGGCCTTCCCATATATGTGTATATGTTGCACCATATTGTCCTGAATAATTACCAATATATTGTTGAGCAGAAATGCTGTTTCTTGTATCAGTTATATTATCACTAACTTGTTGCCATACCTGTCCACCACCAGATGGATCTGATGCAGATAGTTTGTATGATCCAACCCCACTATCAGTTACTTCATTTCTGAATCTAGCAACTAGTAATTGTATCTCTACATCTGACATCTCTTTGATAGATGTGCCACTTAATCTTACTGGACGTACCACCGTTGGTGCTGATACACCCTGTGTTTTTCTCCATAGCTTGTATGTTGTTTCAACACTGTTGTCAGTGTTCTTTACAAAGTATCCTGTGTCAGTATATAATGATGCGTTAGGATTTGTTTGTGACATCCAATATGATCCAAGACCATTTGATACTAAATTAGATAATGCCGCTGTTATGATTGATGATGTTAGATCATTACTATGCTCTGATGCATATGATGTAGCATTTACAAACAACGGATATACTATTGACGACTCACTAGCTGTTGTTGTGTTTTGGTATAATGTATATGTGGTAGTGTTTAATGCATTTGTGGATGGATGTGTACCCACTGACTCGGATCGAGTCGTATCTAAGAATGCTCCTCTACTTGTACCACCAACATTGATGTTGATAGTTCCTGCATGTAAAGTATTAATAACAAAAGCATCTAAAACTTTATGGACGGCATAATCCATTTCCGAAGATTGCATCTGTTGCAGTCCTAAGAAACCTCCGCCTCCGGTTGCTTTTATTTTTAGTGGATTAGCCATTAAGTCCTATGCCTGTAGTTTATACTTTGAGTCGCCCCATACATTACCAGTATTTATGAAGGTTGTTCTCGTCGCATTATAACCAATTATGGCTGCTCCAGGTACTCCTCCATTTCCACTGTTAGCGTATTGGGTCTTCAAAGCACCATCGTTAGCTTCATTCAACGATGCATCATCGTGATTAAAGCCTCCTGCTGCGGCACCTCTTTGACCTAATAGTCCTCCTGTTCCTCCATGGATACCATATGCAACTGCACTATTGGATCCATTAATAAGGGAATTGTTTTCTAATATGTTAGTAATTGATCCACTAACTATTGCATAACCAGCACCATAACCACCTGTGCCACCAACTCTCTGTAGAGTTGATCCTGTTACAGGATAACCACCTGATCCACCGCCACCACCGCCACCGGCGATAGTACCATAATTTTCTATGAACAATTCAACTGCTGGTGATGTTCTAATTGCAGGGCCTCCGGAAGTTGCATCACTCCCTGTTCTTGTTGCAGTATTTGTATCCCCAGGGTGTCCGGCTGATCCAATAATTCTTGCATCTGGATGTACTAATATTCTTACCCTATGTTTGATAGAGTTGGATGCCAAATTGATAGCACCAAGACCAGTTGACACATCCATTGCCGCAGTAGTATTAGTTGAGTGTACATCACACCCATCTACTATAATATTAACAAGCTGAGGTCTTTGTGATACAGCTTTGCCTTGTCCCACTAAGTAATCTCGTAAGTTGAATCTTTGTGTAGTACTTGAAATGGTTACATCAGTTCTTTCATATCCAATATGAGATAGAACCCAATTGGCTCCTTCTTTAATATAAATGGCTTTGCTTTCTTTCCATCCACCAGCTTTCTTAACGTGAACTGATTCTGTCTGTTTCCAAGCACCACTTTGTTTGATACGAGCAACACCGCCCTCAGTAAGCTCTCCGGTTTTCAATCCAATGAAGTTTGTTGTACCTGAATATATCTGATCGTATGATGGATTGCCTATCCATGATGAGGTGTAGTTTCCAGATACGCCAACGTATGTTGTTGGAGTATTGCCCAGCCATGCTCCCCCATACAGTTTAGTGTATTGGCCAACGTATGATTTAGTGTATTGTCCTAACCAGGTATGTGTATATATTTTACCATATGAATTACCATACTGGCCCACATATGTCTTTTCCCATATATGTGAATAACTTACTTCACGAGTTCTAGCAAACACACCCTCATACTGTCCCGTATAAGCTCCCTCATATGTGCCTTCGTAATAACCTATGTATGCCTTCTCATAGTATCCTGTATATGATCCTGCCCATGCATGAGTATATTGTGTAGAGTATACACCCTCATAAGTATTTGCAAAGAGACCTGTACCATCTGTTTTGGCGCCGTACGTTGCTAGTCCTTCATACTGACCAGTGTATACACCTTGCCAATAGTTTCCATAGTATCCAGTATAGTATCCTGTGTACTGTCCAGCATATGTTCTACTACCACCATATTGCCCTTCATATAGTTTTGTGTAGTATCCTGCATATAACCCAGTATATGTTACTGATGTGACGTGTGTATAGTTAGGACCGTCAAAATATTTTTCAACTGATTGACTATATGCACCTTGCCAATATCCCACATAGTAAGCCTGGCCTGCATATGAACCTTCCCAGTTACCTGTCCAAACTCTACTATAAGTTTTATCAAATGAATGATTTCTTTGGCCTGTCCATTGTGCAGCACCTGTCCATTGGCGCGCAACACTTTGTAGATATGAAGCACCATAGCTTTGACTAGTCGAGCTTTCCCACCCACTCACCCAAACTCGATAATTGTAAAATTGTAAATTAGGATAGGATCCACCGATACTTCCAGCTACGAAATTTCCCGCAACTCCATATGATCCAGTTGGTCCTGACTGTGAAACATAACTGCTAGAAAAGTATGCTAAACTTGTCCACGTGCTTGCAAAATTACCTTCTGCAGGCGCAGGACCTAGCCATGTCTTTGACCAATATCCTGTAATAGGTTCGCCATCATATGTATAGTATACACCAATGTAGGTGGAACTGTAGGATACTTCGCCACTTTGGACCCATTGTCTTACACCTGACCATTGACTGCCACCCTCACCACCACCTGAATGGAAGTACCCTGTACCTTCCCATACTAGACCACCAGAGTAATATCCAGTGTATGAACTGTTTACATTGAAGTAACCTGTGTACTGAGCAGTACCACCAAACGTACCAGTGTATTGTCCTGTGTATGTTTTAATGTAGTTAGAATTTGTAGTGGTCGTACTCGAATGAAGATAATTCATAGGCGCTTGGCCATATGAAACAAATATTCCATTCCAGTTAGCTATGGTATAAAATCCACTGTATGTACTTTGGTATACACCTGTGTAGGTTCCTACAAAAGAACCTTCCCATTGATGGGACCATGCATGTGAATATTGACCAGTGTATTGGCCAGAGTAGGTTCTATCGCCTGCCCATAGCTTAGAATATATACCTGTCCAAGGACCATTCTGATAGTTACCAGTGTAGGTACCTTCCCAAGCTCTAGTATAAGGACCACCTAACCAAAGATGAGTATACTGTCCAGTGTATTGTCCTTCGTATTGTCTATCATAGTATCCTGTGTATACTCCTTCCCAAGCATGAGTATATGAGCCTTCCCAGGCATGAGTATACTGACCAACATAAACACCTTCATACAATCCAGTATATGTACCTGCATATGCTTTAGTGTACACTGCTACATAGGCTTTAGAATATAATCCTTCATACAGAACTGACCAGACCTTTCCATAGTATCCTATGTAGCCGCCTTCATATTGTCGTGAGTATATGCCTTCGTACTGTTGCTCATAGCCACCAGTGAAGAATGCTTTTAATGTACGTGAAGTGTTGCCAAGGTACGTGCTATCAAATGCACGTGTAGTGCTACTCGTATACGAATGTGAATAATTTATTCCCGCCACTTAGGCTCCCACTTATGATATCGTGTGATACCATACATCACCATCTGCACCATCGCTGGCTGTAGGCGCGTTGGTATTCACGAAGATTGTTTGATCTGTTAGAGTGTTACCACTTGCTAGAAAATCTACACCAGTCATTTTAACTGCGGTTGTTGAAGCAGCGGTAATAAAACCTTTTGCGTCAACCGTTACTGATGGAACGTGAGTGTTGCTGCCTGAATAAGCAGCTGCTGTTACACCACTGTTGGCCAATGCCTCTTTCTTTAAAACGGAACCTGAAGATACTATCTCTGTAGTACCGTGTTTGATTTGATCAGCCATTACTCTTCATCTCCCTCTTTGTCAGCTTGCATGTAATAATCTACCTTTGCAGACAACTCTTTAACTGCTTCTACTAACAATGGAATAAGTGCATTGTAGTTGACCGTCTTGTTGCCCTGATTATTTATAGATACTGCATCCGGTAATATGTCTTCTATTTCTTGAGCTATGACTCCGTAATCGTTTGTCCCTTCTCTGTGATCAAGAATTTTATTGTTCCATGTAAATGAATACCCACTAATGTTGTTTACTTTATTAAGTGCTGAATCTATTACTAATACATTATCTTTTAGTCTTTGGTCTGATGAGTAGTTACCAATTATATCGTTGGTAGCATATATGTTATCTGCTACTAGAGAAGTTGTATTAGCTACTGTAGTTCCAACTGTTACTGATGTACCAAATATTCCAGTACGGAATTTTTTACTTGCTGTGCCCAGATCGATAGCATTTGTTACTCTTGGTACAAATGTAGAACTGAATGTTGCATCGGTGAATACTATGTTAGCTGTGGATCCACTTCCTGTTGATGATCCAAATATTACTTGCGTATGTGCATTTGCACCAGTACCTAAATTTATAGTATCAGCTACGTTAAATATTTTACCACTAATTGAACTTAATGATAATGATGTATCTGAAGGAAGTATAGCTGTTCCTGATACAACTAAGTTAGCACAAGAAATACCACCAACACCTATATTGTGTTGAGTCGTGTTAGCTGTTATAGTCAGATCACCAGTAGTGCCTGTTCTTGACCAGGTACTGTTTCCTTCAAACCCTGATGTTGAACGAACTCTTAATGTACTTGTATTTGCTTGGCCAGTAACATCTATGTCACCGCCGGCAGAAATATCTCCACTAGTATTAACTGTAGTTGAGAAAGTCTCCCATCGAAGAGCGCTGCTACCTAAATCATTGCCACTTGTTTGTGGTATGATGTTAGAATTAATCTTTCCGTTAAGAACAACTAGGTCTGTTGCTGCTGCACCTAATGTACTAGCACCAGTAACAACATGCGTTCCGCCAACGGTTACATTCTTAGCAAATGCTGCAAGCTCTGCTACTGCTAGTTCATCTGATAAGGTTGCTTTACCAGTAAGGGTTGATGTCGTTCCGACTGATAATGTAGTACCAATAGCACCACCTGCTGATGTTGACATTGAAGCACTACCAACAGATCCAGACGTGACTATGTCTCCGTCACTGGATGCTACGGTCATATGACCACCTACATCAATACCGCCATCCAATGATGCCAGGCCTGATGAATTAATCACACCTAATGTTGATGTACCTGTGACACCTAAGGTTGAACCGAATGTTACGGTACCGACCGTAGTCAGTGTACCTTGCATGTGAGTATTTAAATCTATATCTACTGTGTCTAAATTTGTGATTCCGTCTACATCTAAGTTTCCAGTGACGTCCATATTACTGCTAAAGTTACCAGTAGTTCCTGCCACAATCCATCTATGTGTTGTGTTACCAAGGTTTACAGTATTACTAGATGGCATTAATCCAAATGTTGAACTACCGACTCTTGATTTGACAATCATTTGATCGCTTACTGTTGTGCCGTTACCAACCGTAGTTGTTCTAACGCCACCAGACATTGCAACACTTAATGCTGTGTTTACTGTAAAGTCTGCATCGACATTACCGGTTCCACTAACTGTTAAGTCTCCACCAATACCTGCATCGTCGTCCACTGTTAGATCATCAGCTCTCAAATCATCGAACATGCCGTCCCATCTTAGAGATGCAGTTCCTAATGAAAGAGTGCCGTTTGATTTAGGTGTTATCCCTGTTGCGGAATATCCTGTAAATGTTAAATCATCTCCAGTAGCATTTCCTAATACTACAGTACCATTTAATGTGGTGTTACCATCTACATTTAATGTCGCGTCTAGGTCTACGCCTTTAACTACATTCAACGTTTCGTTGAACACTACCGTGGCATCGGATCTTAAAAAGTCTGAAGCACCCTGGCCAATATTAACATTTGATAATAAGGCATTGTTTGCTGCTGAGCTGTATACATTAGCTCCAGTAAATGAAGCAAGTGCTGTTGATGCTATGTTTGATGATATGTTTAGATTACCAGATTCAATTACTGTGTTTGTTGAAGTAATTGTTGTTAATCCATTATCGATGTCTACAGTGTCGTTAATATCTAATGGCGAGTTGAATACACTCGTACCTGCATTAGATGTAAATGTTGTTGCGTCGTTTGTAATTAACACAACATCTGACCCTATGTTCAAATCCTCTGAAGCTGATGTAATGTTTACATTAGCTGTGAATACTGTGTTAGCATCCACGTTCATTTCTAAACCAGTAATAGCTAAGTTAGCTGAAGTGATGTCAGTTAAACTATTATCAATATCTATGTTAGCATTAATATCTAATGGCGTGTTGAATATGTTGATTCCAGCATTAGATGTAAACGTGTTAGTAGTTGGATCAATGTTGATTGCATGAGTAGTAGAGTTACTCTGCGTAACATTTAATGCACCAGCTAGTATATCAAAGCTAGCAGCATCAAAGTTTACGTTTGATGTAATATTAAGTTCACCATTTTCAATAACGGTATTAGTAGACGTTATATGAGTTAGTGCATTATCAATATCCATGTTGGCATTGATATCCATTGGCGTATTAAATACGTTCAATGTAGCATTAGATGAGAATACAGACGACGTACTATTGACAGATACATTAGAACTAAACTCTACGTTTGCACCTGTGAAATAAGCATTGGATTGTGCAAATAAAATTGCTCCAGTTGATGATCCGTTAGCTTTGAGAACAGTATTAGAAACAATAATTAAATTATCTTTTGCAGCTTTTGTTCCGTATACAGAACCAGTTGCAGTAGCACCTGTTAATTCATGTTCTACTATTAATGTGTTTGCACTGAAGTATCCATTGACAGAGGCATTACCAGATGTTCTTGCACCTTGTGTGTTGGCCGCAACAGTCACTACAACCTTTTCCATGTCGTATGTAATTCTGTTTGTTAGGTCAACCCATTCTCTAAACGTATCCGCAGCTGGCGTGACGTTTGCACTTGTATAATTATTACTTGCCATCTGTTATAACCCTCGTAAGCTGTGTCAGCATATTTTTAATCTCTTGCATATCATTCTTAACCATTTGTACTTCTGCTGATAATTCTTCTACAGCACTACCTCTTGCGCGAGCTGCTTTGTATTGAGCAAAAGCAGCTGCATCAGTATTTATCAAAGCCATTGAACTAGTGTCTCTAGCAAACTCTCTTTTTTCTGTCTGTATAAGTCGTCTAGCCATGTTACAATGATACCGCTAGTGCTCGGTAGTCCCTTACATATGGTGATGTATTTAAACTATCAGATAGCATTACTATCTTAATAGCTAGTTGTTTATATCCTACAAACTTCTCTCCATCAGCATTATAGTATGTTGCTTGATGTGCAACAGGTGCTTTTGGATCTCTAAACACTTGGTTTTTATGAGATGCATCTACTTTGAAATGCTGAGCACCATCTATCTTCGTAAATGGTATTTGGTCTGCTACTGTCAATGAAGTTGCACTTGCTCTTGCTGTTACAGTAGTAATAATATAATCTGTATCTCTATCTACATTGACAATCTTAATAAGGTCGCCATTTGCATATTGGTTCTGGAAGTCAGAATTAGTACCAGTTATTGTGGCACTACCTGATGATGTAGCTACAGTACCAGTTTGTAATGTAACACTTGGTGTGTCTGCAAACTCATAACTATACTCTACTACGTCCTGTCTGTCAACAGCTGATGACTTTTTAGATTTGTTTTTAACTGCCTGAAGTTCAGACCAGCTAGTATCTACAAAAGCAGTTCCATCAGCTTGGTTTAATACTTTAGCATATAGCTTAATATCAGTACCCTGTGGCTTCCATGCATTAACAAATACTTTAATATCTTCTGCATCGAGTCCTTCTGCTAGCGTTACTGTTCTTGAAATATACTTAGCAGCAGCTGATCCAGCTGAACCCTTATACTCATTGAGATCAGTATTGTTAATAATGTTTTCATACACTACTAATGATTGTGATTGTAAATCAATAGATGGTGATAATGATATTCTATCTGTACTTAATGTTTGTAGTACGGTAAGAGACTTAGCACCTGAGTTAGATGTAATCTCATTAGACTTACTCATTACTTTAATTTTCTGTGATGGGTAGTTTCTATCGTTGTACTTAAATCTTTCACTGTCAGAGTTACCAGACGCTGCTGATAGCTTACTTGTTATTCTAGGAACAACTGTTGTACCTGACGGTGTGTTTCTATATAGCTGCGGTTCAAAATAACTTAGGCTAGTATCAACAACGGCTCCAACCTCTGTGTTGGCTCCTGATCTAGTACCAATTAATTGATCGCCATCTGCAAATAAGAATGTACTATTTGTTGCAGTACTATCATTAACTATTATAGTAGTTGTGTTAGCATCTAGTGAACCAAATGTAGCAGTTGGTGTATGAATATACCCACCACCTGATTTAGTAATTGATGATGCACCTTCTAGTATAATTTGTGTAGTGTTGCTAATTGACTTGACTGTGACCACATCATATGCACTGCTGTCTCCAGCTAATACTATTTTATTACCAGCTGCTAGTAATGAGAAGTTTGTTCCTGTACCTGTTACAGTAGAGCTTCCTGCAGTGAAACTAACAGTTCCTGTTGCATTAGCAGCTAATTTAAATACTTCTTCTCCACCCTCAAATGTTCCATTGATTGTAAAGTTCTCAGCAGTAAACCATTCGTGATCATCGTTTGTTAATTTTACTTGGCCACTCTTACTTTCAAACACTGCAACAAATATATCGAACTTCATATCCTCATCGAGGAATTCTGTCCATGTTCTGTTGTTGGTAGATAGGAACATTGTTCCTTGACCCCAGTCTTGATTGATCTGCTTACTTGAATTGTTCAGTTCATTCTGTCCTGCTTTAGCAGTGTACACAGAATAGTTTGGTGAGTTTCCATCAGGAAGAATTACAATAGCATATTCTTTATTGGCTTCAACAAATACTGGCGATGGGAACACAACGTTTGTTGCGCCACTACCATTTGTAGATGTTGTTATTTCTGAAGCTAGCATATGTGTTCTACTGAATGGCAGTACACCTGAACTAGGTGATCCGTCACTCACGTTTCTTATTTCTACCGTAACACCCTGTGATGGATCTTTAGATGAGAAATATAAATTCATAGATGAAAGATATGCGCCCTCTGAGTCAGAAGGAAGTGATGCAGAATCTACCATAAATGTTTGAGCTAATGGATCCGGTCCTAGCTCACCTATGTTACACATAGGCTGTCTAAACCATCCGCCGCCATTGCCGCCTTCGCCTCCAATGCCCAAACCACCCCACCAGCCTCTTTCAAAAGATAAATCCCAACACTCACTGACCACTGGTCGAGCTGGAATAGTAACGGTAGCATTGGATGAAGGAATAATTACTGGCACTGTGTTAGCCGGTATAGTAATTACATTGGCTGTTACGACAGGAGGATTAGTATCGTCCCTACCTTCATCTGGATTGTCGACTACGTTATTAGCCTCAACAGTAACAATTACTGGAGGTGGTATAGTAGTGACTACTTCAGTGGTTGTAGACTCTGATGAATTTACAATTCTTTCAGAAGTGGATGAAGAAGGTACTGTTGATCTTGTCGATGTTGTTATTGATCCTGAATCGACTGAGAAGTTATAACAATTGAAATTGCTAGTTGCTCTTGACACTAGTTCACCTATCTGTGATAGGTTAGATATATCTGCTACTACAAACTTTCTTTCACCAGCAAAGAATGTTGCTGCTGGTATTGATAGTCTGCCCATTAAGGTACCATTGCTATCTGATTTTAGTTCAGATCCGAAAGTTCCAGTAATGTGGAACACTGAATTTCTATTAGCAGCTGATACTTGGTTTTGTGGTACTGTTAGTAACAGAGGTCGTACGTGCTCAGTAACAGCTACTTCATCAAAGTATACGTAATGTCTCAATCCTGGTCTTAGACCATTAGCAATAAAGTCCACTGTTATAGGTGGAATGTATGGCTGGAATGAAATGTCCGTAACAAAATCACCAACGTGTTTTGTAGTAGTTGAAGTTGATGAGCTGAATGATGCAGTAGATCTTTCTATCTGCTGATTTATTACAGTCTCCATCGTATCTGTTCTTGTAGTGTCAGTTGATGTGGATCCTGATAGAGATGTTGTTATATCTTCTGATACAACTCTCTCTGATGTTAATTGGTTAGGAGCAATCTTATTGAGCTCTCCAATCAAACTAAGTGTCGGTGATGCAACATCGATGTCTATCTGTACTGCTGACTCTGGTGCGTTCTGATGATCTACATCACTAACATAGTTAGGATATAAGTTTAGAACACCATTATACTCCCAGAACATAGAAGTACATTTTCTTGTTTGTGTAGCATTTGGTTGCTTAATTAATTCTTTCTGCTGGTATCTAAGCGTAACCATATCACCTGATTTAGTAACTTTACTACCACCTTCATACTTCAGTTGAAGTGAATATGTTTCAAATTTAGAAGTAAGGAGATTACGTGATTGATCGTACCCTGCTTTAAACTCATCGTTTAAAGGATTACCAGTTGTAATCGATGAGAAGTTATCTACAAGGAAACCATTTTTAAATCTGTTCTGTGTTGGATCCGTTCTGCCAGGTAACGTCTGGTCGCTTGACATTTTCTCAAGCATGTTAAGAGATGTATAGTATTCAAGGTTCTGTACACGCTCGTCAATTACTTTGATATCCTTCATGGTATATCGTTTCTGTTGAGTCGCTTTTATTTTAACACCTAAGTCAGGACGTCCATAGTACCTTGCTGTCTTAGCATCTAATGATGGGAACACTGGTACGTCGATTGTAGCCAGCTGCATTGAATCATCTGGTTTCTCAGGTAGTGTTGGGTTAACTGATGGTACACCTTGTACTATAGTAAATCCATTTTTCTCTACTACCAATCTATCCTTACGTGGTAAGTAATAATCTACAGTAGCTGACCATAGCTCGTTTGGTGATGCTACGTCATTGTTATTGTCCATTGTCTCAACAGATGATGGGTTAACTGTAGCTGCACCAAGCGTTGCTGCTTCTACAGCAGTATTAGCCATGTTAGGTCTAAAGTCAATTGCATCTCGTAATGAGAATTCTTTACCATCTGATGGAGATACGAATACTGGTATCTCTTGTGTTGTAATCTTATCTGCTGGAGTAACTGCTGACGCGTCATCTACCTTATCATGATATGATTGGTAGGAATAGAATCCAGTACCAGCTGATATGTCTTTAACAAAATGCTTAACTTTAACAACTATAAAGTCATTAGTGTCAATTGAGAGTCTTGCTGAAGATTTTAATTTTAATCTTGATAGTCCATAATGACCATCTTTTTGTCCGTTGTCTAATTCAAATGATGAAGTGTAATCATCTGATGCTGTCTCTGCATATGCACTTTCATTCCAGTACACGTTAGTTAGACTTAGTGCATCAGGTATACCTAAACTCCATGGTCCTGTTGCACCACCAGCATTGCTAGATGTGTCAATTTTAACATATGATGTTTTGAGTGTTTTCTTTAAACCAGCTTCTGCTGAGTCTTGTACGTTTGAAACAATAGTAGCTGCCAGTCCGCCAGATGCTAATGCCACGCCAAGGTTTACAGTAAGTGTTTGATCGCTTGATGAGATAGCTGCGTTTGATGCTGCTCTATCTGATAAAGCAACTACTGACCCTTTAGGGAATGTACGTAGAACAGTTGCGGCCGCATTGGCTGCTAATGCTTTATTAACAATTAAGCTAGTATCAGAAAGTATGCTGTTAATTTGTCTTACATGGCCACCAACTTTAATGTGATCACCAGCTACAAGTGTTGCTGTAGTACAGCTAGTTACCGTAGTGTTACTACCACTAACAACAGCATTTTGACTTACGTTAGCGGATGCTGCTGCATCGACGCTAGCTCTTGATATTACTAGAATTGTTTTCTCTTGTGTTTCATTTAAGAAGCCGTCAGATGTACCGAAGCCATATGTTTCGGATCCAGATACAGACATAGAGGCTGATCCATTTGCTGCTGCAAACGTAACCGCTGTAGATTTCTTCTTAACAAAAGATGCATTACCTACAGTCTTAACACCGCGCTGACCTACTGGGAATACAAGTTTGTTGAAATCTGCGTCTTTAATTTGTGCTGTGCTGTCTGATTCTAATACTATATCAGCTGCACCTCTTTCAGTAGCGTTTGAATTACCAGGCGTATAAGATGTTGATGCATAGTGATATAATCCTTTTGCATGTTTCTTAAATGCTTTACCACTAAACATTTTAATGTCATATATGTATGCTTGATATTCTGTTGATGGAGCACCAATATTGTCGTCGTCTAACTCAAGGCCTCTTACTCTTGCTGTACCAATAACATTAACAGTACTTGCCATAGCAACCGTGTTAGATGATTGTGCTGGTACGTCAACGTTGTTGTTTGATAGCGCATGTAGAGGTCCATCAAGAATTAGAATTTGGTCATTAGTGTCTGCACCAAACTGTCCTTTCAATTCTTTTACTTGTACAAAATGTCCAAAGTTTACAGATACTGCTTGTGCAGCTGCATTCGTTGATGATATAGCTTTAGGAAGTTTTACTCTTGTAGTACCAATTGTTTCGAACCTATGTCCTTTAACATAACCTTTACCAGTACCAACAACTATACTCAACTGAGTGTTTCCACTATTGCCTGCAATACCTTCTGTACTTACTACAAATGGATCTACGACATAGTCGCCACTTTCTTCAAATGTTCTATTAGCTAATTCGTCAGCCATGCTTGATAGTACTGGCTTTTGATTCTGAGAAATTCTTTGTCCGTTTTGGAATTTAACTAATGATAAGAAGTTGTTAGATGTGTCTGCAACTGTAGTTGTGTTGACAGTAAGCACTGGACTTAATTTTAATCTATCAGCACCCGGTGCATTTTCATTATTATATCCTGATGCATTATCGAGTAATGTTGTATCAATCGAACTATTAACTACAGCTTCAGTCGTAACTATGCCTACAGATAATTCATGTGGTCTATTTGTGTATGAAGATACTATAATGTCTTGCTCTTCAAATCTTTGGAATGCACCTTTCTGATATACGATACCATCAGATACCTTCATTTGATATGAGGATCCAACTACGTTAAATTCATTGTTGCCTGCTTTCTGGAAAGATGTATTCGCAATAGTTACATTGGCTGTTTTAGATAACTGAATTCTACCAACAAACTTATCTGTTGCTATCTCTAGTTGAGTGTTAGCTCTAGTAATGGATATTGCTGGATAGTCTTGAATAGAGTATCCTGTACCATTGGCAGTAATTAATATATGTGATACAGATCCATTAGATGAGAAAGTAACTACATTACCAGCAGCTCCTACTCCATGTAAAGCAGATGAAATTACAACTGTATCTGCGTTTGAATAGTTTGCACCTTTAGATGTTATTACAACATCACCACCAGCTGTCTGGTCGTGATCAGCTGCTAGAGCTGTTGCTGCAGGATAGATTTCCAATACTTGGCCAGCTACAAAAGCCTTCTCATCGCCTGTGCCTGTATTGATATAGTTAAAGTATAATGAGTTTAGATTAGGGTTCTGTGTTTCTAATCCTGAGGATCTACTGACAAGCTGAGCTGTCAAGTTAGCACTTGATCTAATGTAATCGTTTACTGAAAATAAGTTTACGTTTACATCAACCGGTGTAGCTGACTGTGTCTTGTCGAGAATCTTAGCATACTTGATTTTGGAATCAAACGAAAATGAACAACCCTTAATGATGGTTCCTTCTTTAAATTGGAATCCACCAAAGCGCTCTATCTGTTTCTGTAAGATAGTCTGTAGCTGAGTTACTTCTCTAGCTTGTAGAGGAACCGCTGGACGGAACAATACTTTGTGAAAGTCTTTTGTTTCATCATAATCGTCAAAGTATGGTGATATGTTTAAATCTGTGTCTATTGGCATTGTTTCCTCTAAAATTCAATCAGCAGTTTTATTCTTTCTGTTTGGGCTGCACTTCTGGTTATTGGCTGACCGTTCTCTATATAAAGAACTTCGCCACTCCCTTGTACTAAGTCTGGTTGTCTAATTCCTGTAAAGTATCCTCTACCAGAGCTTGTTTGTCCGTTGAAACTATAGTATGTTCCTGATGCTGTATCAGATGCTAACCAGTTTCCTTGAACCCTTGTTATTGCAACGCTTGTACTATTTATAACCTCAATGACACCTGTCGCATCAGTTGAGTCCTGTTTAATTATTTCGTCTGAAGTAAATGCTACAGACGCTTGATTACTAAATCCTGTTAACACTAATCTCTGATCAAACGAATTAGTATCTGATGTTGACCTGGATGGGTTAGTTAGTGCTGAAATGACATTGGCAGATGTGTTAGCGGCGTTCACTATTCTTAGTGATGTATTGCTACCACTAGTAATGAAATTACCATATACATTTGCTACTGCAATCGTACCAGCTGCTCTTGATTTTACTACACCATGAGCTCCGTTCGCAACTGCGTTGTCGCCTGCTGATTGTGTAACTACATCATTAACTGCAAACGAGGTTCCGGATCCAGCAGAGCCATCAGTCAAAGTAGTGTTAGCTATTGATAGCTGGACATTGGCAAACAATGGATCTTTCAATAGACCAAATTGTCTAAAGTCATTGTTAATAGAAATGTTGCCGCCTTCGTTATTAGCAAAGTCTACTGATATGCCTATGGTGGATCCATCTAATTCAGTTATTGGATCTGAACCATGGCCGCCCTTTGGTCCTATAATAATAGAAACATTAGCATTGTTAGCTTGGCCTATAATAGGATTGCCATCAGAGTCATTACCTTCAACAATACCTGTGTTACCAAATACCTGGGCTGTTCCAAATGTATATCCGGATCCCCTGTTGATTATGTCTACAGTATCAACTGCAAATGTAGCTGTGTTTACAATTGCTCTTGCTTCTAATCCAGTACCGTCACCTATGACAGATATACGTGGTGAGATTTCAAATCGTGATGTGCTGTCGATTGCTGTTGTAAATTGGGTAGCTAATAATACTCTTCTGGCTGAACCAGTAACAATATATTCACTAATAGTTCTTTGTTGTCCTGCACCAGCACCTGCTGTAATATAGAACACGCTTCCTTTATAGAAGTCTGTATTTGATGATAGAGATGAGGTTGTTGATTCTATTCTATCAATCAATGCTGTGGCTGAAGACGTTTGTCCTTTTACAAACACATTACTTTGTTGTCCAAAGAAGTTGCCTGCAATGTCTGTAAACCTTAATAAGGTTGTATTAGCCTCAACGATAACACCATTAGCAACATTGTTTGCTGTATTGATATCACCATTGGCATGCTTACCAAATAGATCTGCCTTTTCTATAACAAAAGTACCTGTAATAGATGTTGGTGTCACATTGGCACTTACGAGAGATTCGAGCTCGTGTATTAATGTATTAGATGCTACGTTGGCTACTTTAACAACACCATTCGCTACAGAGAAATATCTGGAACCACCTGTGTTAACATTAATAACATCAATAGCTCCACTCACTGCATTTGCCTCTACAGCTGTATTAGCAATGATTGGTACCTTGGATGCAGTAGCAAATTTACTATGATCTGCATCAGTCATGAAGTACATAAGCACCCACTGGTATTTGTCCGCAGTAGTTATATACACATCATCGTCTGCAGTAGTTGCTGCTTTTGTTGGTTGAGATGTAGATGCAGCTCCTTTATTATTAAACAAACATTTGAATACGCTATACCCACCTGACTCTGGAACTACTACAAAGAAGTTAGTAAGAGCAGCTGCTGTATTAGTGTATTGATTGTATACCGTACCAGACGTCCACGCATTATTGTCTACCATATGCTTTACGTCGACAGCATTTACTTTTTTACCAAATACCATATCTCTGTATATTTGATAATAGGTATCTTCTTCTGATCCACTTGGTGTTGGAGGGTTGATGTCGGTAGGCCACGGAACGTGTCTACCAGCAAATACATAATACAATGAATTAGCTTGTTCGGAAATAGATTCGACGAATTGCTTTGCGTTATGTGTATTAAATTGTTTTGTTATCTTTTTCATTAGCTTGCTGTGAATACTCCTCCACCGTTTGTAGTACCAGCAGTAACAGATGAGTTGGAAAGTCCCACTTGTGTATTAGCTATAGTCTCTCTATTGACTTGGCCAAACAGTTTCGTTCCAGCTACGTGCGCTACCTTTAATAATACTTCTCTATATTTATCCAACGACAAACCAGACTCTACTACGTAAGAGTGAGACTGATAGTAATCATTGTCATGTATGTATTTAGTGTTCAAGAACGATTCTTGGTCTGCCCAATATCCTTCTCCAATACCAGTGGTCGTAACATTAGCTGTTCCCGATACCACAATGTTTGATTCTGTGTTAGATGACTTTAATGTTAGACTAGCATTGTGCTGATAACCAAACCCAGAATCGATCATATCAACTGATGTTACAATTCCATTAGCTGCTTGGGTCTTTGTTATTAAACTAGCATTGTCACCAATAGGTCTTGTATTGTCATCGATGATCACTGATGTTATAGTTCCATTTGCACCTGAAGAAGCTCCAAATATAAAACTACCTGGTGCATCATTAAAGCCTACACTAAATGATAATCGTCGTAAACTTACTGAGTCATCTGTCTGAGCATATACTTGGCCTTTGGCTGTCTGTGTTTGCGACACAACAGATACGACACTTGCAACACCTGTCTGTGCTGATAGAACACCCGATACAGCATTCACTGTTGAGTTAGATACAAACGGTGACGTGTTTGTTGCGTTGACAGTAAATGTTCCATTAGAGAATTCTGATTTCAATCTAGGATTCTGTATGGATAATGTAGTTGCTGATGCTGCGTATATCTCACCGGTGGCTACTATAGATGGATTACCAGAGCTGTGTACTTGTCTAAGTGATTCACCAATAGTAAATGGACCAGTATTACTGCTCAATGTTATCTGCTGGCCTGCAAGTGCTACGGTTTGATTTACATTCTCGCCTGTAGTGAATACGCCGTTCTTATTGATTATATTTACAACTAGGTCCTTTCTATCATACTTAGCAATACCTTTCGTGTAAACGCTTGTGAAAGGGTCTGAGCTGTAGTTATTACCCGGGTTGATGTTTCCTAGTCCAGCTATGGTTCCTATGGTTCCTGTGAACCTAGTGAGCACGTTATCGATGATAGTTGTATAATCGCCGTTTGGATCTTTAGGGAAACCGTATCCATAATCAAAGTTACCTGTTACTGCTAAACTGGATCCGCCTGACATATTACTAAGGTTGGCTACGGAGTTAGACATGAAGCCTGCTCCAGCAGTAATTACCTGTGCCGATAATACTGCTCCAGATCCATTTGTTGTTACGTTAGCTGTTGCTGACGTTGTTGGTCGACCGCCGCCACGACCACCAAGATCAAATGTAATGATCTGGCCATTTGAATACCCTGTACCAGCTGTATTGACTGTCACTGTATCTAAGAATCCAATACCACTGTTGCCGCCGTCAATAACACAATCAAGGAACAATACATTAGCAGTGTTCTTATCACCAACAAAGTCTGTGTATATTGTTACGTCTTCTGTATTTTCTAAAGTCGATATGTCAAAAGCAGCACCTGCTCCAGTACTAACGACTGTTACGTTGGCGTGTGTATTAGAATCTCTACCAATAATAGGTGCAGCTAAGTTAGCTGAGAACGCTGTGGCCAATCCGTTTGAATATTTTGTATTTGCAAAACCTACTTGAGAGGTATTGGATCCAAGCACTCTTGCTGTTACTGAGTTGTTTGCAACAGTATCTACAACGCCTTGGGTACCTGCAGCACCTTCAAAGAAGATATCGGAGACACCAGAAGCAACTCCATCGGCCTGAAGTGTGGCTATTGCATGAGACTGCACACCATGAATTTTTTTGTTCTGATTAAATATACCAGTTATGTCTGCAATTGTCATCGTAGTTGAGTTAGCAATGTCTGTTATAACTGCATTGGCTCCGGATGTAGTGACGTTAATTGTTGTTACGTTTGCTGTGACAGCTGTGTCTGCTACTTTCTGTACGTTGTCATTTGCTGACCATGTACCAAAGGATCCATTAACTGTTATCACTGTTGAGTTAACTGCAGTGACAATTCCATTAGCAAGACTCTCATGTCCTCTAACAACATCAGATACCGAGAAAGTTCCAGCCTTTGGTGTAGTGAATGATAGTTCAACCGAGCTCTCTTCAAACACTTCTTCTTTTTCTTGGAAGTTATGTGTAGCTACAGCTTTTGCAATAGTTAGTTTTCGTTGATCACCAAACGTACCAAGGACCGGTGCAATATCATATGTGCCATTAGCACCATTGATTGTGGTTGCAATAATATATCCATTGGCAATTACATTACCACCAGAGTCTTTACCATTAACCCATGGGTTAGATGTTTTGGATGTGTTAGCAATATAGTGTTCTACATTAGCATTAAGGTTAGCGCCAGACAAGAAGCTAACTTGCTCTACTGTCTGATCTACTGTTTCAAATCTAAAGAAGGCTGCCTTATCTATTTTCTTCTCGTGCCAGTCGAACGCTGTTGGATGTGTAGTGTTACTATATGTCTGTGCTGTGTTAATAACATTACTGACCAATAAGTTTTGATCGTTTACTATTGTCTCTGTAAATGATGAGTTAGTAGAAAAACCAAAACCACCATTAGCTAAATTAAAGTCAATCAATCCAGTAGCATCAGCAATAGAATTTACTCTTATTTTACCTTGCTTACCAGAGCTGGCTTGAATGTCAAACGTGTCACCAATAGAAAAACCTTTTCCACCTAATGTAATGTCAACAGAAGAAAGAGATCCAACAACCACTGGCATGTCATCTTGCAGACCTGTATCTGATGGAGCGACTACTTCTGTTCGTACAAACAGTCCTCTAACATTCGATAGATACATTACATGGACTTTAATATTATTGATAAGTCTTGTAGCAATAGATTCAACAAAGGCCTTTGCGCCAGATGTTGCACCAACTATTTCTTTTTGTTCTAAACTAATTAAGTTGGTCAAGCTATCTGCTCTAACCTCGATGTACTGAGGTCGAATATACTCTGCATTAGATAAACGTAATACATCATCAGATGGATATGCTATCGATGCATTGTCATCGAATAAAATTCTAAAAAGTAATTCTATAGATCGAGGTGATCCTTTTGATTTGTAAAAGTCAAGTATATTTTTTAAGGTAAGTTGTGTGTCTGCTTTGAAAGATCCAGGAAAGCCATCTAGGAATGTCTTCTTAAAGAATTCTAAAAATTGTTCTGTAGTGTTATCAATGTCGTGATATTCTAATAGGTTTCTAGCAACCTTAGATGTAGGCTGTGTTTCAAGCCACTCATAGTATGCTTGTATGAAAGCCATAAACACCGGACCTTCATCATGATAGAACTCAGGAAGCTGGTCCTTGACGAAAATTGATATCTTGTCTTCAACAGTATGCATTATACTCTCTCTTGTGTTACCGTGATAGAAGGCTTCTCATTATATTTCATTATAATATTTTTTGAGCTCTTTAATGTTTGTTTAGATGGGAACACACTTAATGTAATCCCTGCACCAGAATAAGCTGATACATTTAAATTTGTTATCTGTACTACACCGGTGTCATAGTTGACTGATCCAATATTAGATTCAACTATCTCTACTTGTCCAGAACTGTCTTGAATGACTTGCATTACACCTAACCCATTGTCTCTCAAGAAGCATCCTACTTTGTTTAAGAATGTAAATGAAGATGATGTACATGGTGCTGTGCCATCTACGAACACGTTGTTAACTGGTATCTCTCTGTATATTGGATTATCAAATAGCAATGTAAAGCTAGTTGCTGCACCGATACTAGGTATCATGGTCTTCTGTAAACGAAGAGCCGCGTTGTTATTA
>Ga0114915_1000124_pt1 | contig 36716 bp, 51 predicted proteins | sample MalvirAntarct_55_FD_87288 | JGI IMG/M metagenome (GOLD analysis project Ga0114915, IMG submission 87288) | Marine viral communities from the Global Malaspina Expedition - Malaspina viral metaG Antarct_55 | ecosystem: Environmental > Aquatic > Marine > Oceanic | place: South Georgia Island...
CAACTAGTAATACAGTTTCAGTTATTTCTGCATAAAATGCTGTTCGGTCAGTATTGTAGCTTTTTTTAAAAAAATTAATAAGCATTATAGATACTGACCTACACATTCCCAAGGATACACTAGCCATACATCCTCTTCGGTTTTGTTAATCTCGTGACACGTATATGCACAATGCTCAGTAAAATCACTTGCTAAATTATCTGTTAGTGTTGCAAAACGCACATTGTTATTCCATACGGCATCCCAACGATTATCACTAGGTAAACAACCTGATCGCCAGTCTTGCATAATCCAATTAAATGTAGCACCTGTGTCATTGATATCGTCTATAATAAGAATGTTCATTGGTTCTTTATTGTGACCAAATGCATCTTCGGCCATCCATAAGTTGCTTTCGTTTTCGCTAGTATCATCACGCAGACTTACTTTTAGTGCCTCACAACGAATGCCGGTCATGTTACTAATAATAGTAGCAGGTACATTGCCGCCGCGTGTAAGCCCTATGATATAGTCTGGACGCCAGTTGTCAGCATACATTTGATGAACAATGCTTGTACACATTGTTTCAATATCAGACCAACTATAATAATGTTTCTTAATCATAGTTTTTTATACTCCATTTCAGTTTTAATTTCATCGCCTTGTTTGTCAACGGCAATACTTACCGCTAGTGTTTGTATATCGTCTATTAATCGTTTACAAGTTTCGTGATCGTAATCTTTACCAGATATCTCTGCAAATTCATTTCTTAATCGATGTACTAGTATAGCTTTGTCTTTCATAACTTCAATTCTTCGTATAAGGTCTTCAACTGTATGAAGCATATTAATTATCTCTTTCTTTTAATTTTCCATTCCAGTCTTGTTTAACCATTTTATATATCATTTGAAAATTTTCATATGACTTTTCTAAGGCAGGATATTCCTTTTTCATTTCTAATACATCATCTAAGAATGGAAATCTATCAATCCACTCAGTGCCTAAACTATCAATAGTTATATTATAGTCAGGCAATACTGTAGTCGACGTATCACTTGTAATTGTTATAGTATTATCGTGATCAATTAATGAATTTGCATAATCAATAGACACTGTTACGTCATCTTTAACACTATCAAAAAATTCAACATCAATAGTATTATTAGTAAGTGTGTGCGTATCGATAATAAAATTGTCTTTAGAACGCATTTTTATACCTTTCCAGTTTGTATTGATCAAGGCACATGTCTTCAATAGTTTTAGTTAGTGTAATGTGCTTTGATAAGTTATCAACTATACTTATAACTGCATCTCCTTTGCGTCTAGATGTTTCGATTATTTTAAATTCTTTGCCTGTAACAATCTGCATTGTATCAAGCACTTCTTTAACACTGTATCCTACATTACTTCCTAAGCATTCATACGGAGTATTAACTGGTCCATTGTTAACAGCATTTAATATTGCATTTGCTAAATCAACTATATGAACATAGTCTCTTATACATGTTCCGTCACGAGTCTCATAGTCAGTTCCGTAAATTTCTACATAGTCTCTTTTTCGTGCAGCACATTCGGCAGCAATACGTATAAGATGGGTTGGACTTCCAAGTTGTCTATTAACTCCGTCTGTACCGCTAACATTAAAGAATCTAAAAATAGTATAACCTTTGGCTTTTTCTTTAATTACATCTTCGGCGCCTACTTTACTAATTGCATATGGTGAGGCCATTTCCCATGCACTGCTTGTACTTGCAAATAGCACATGATCAGTATCGACATGATCTATAAGATTTGCTGTACCCATTATATTAACACGATAGTATTCTGTAGGATTTAACAAACTATATGGAACAATACTCATTCCTGCAAGATGAATAATAGCATCATATGATCCCCAGCAATACTCGGTTACATCAGCTTTATAGAATTCATCACAGTATGCATTTATATTATTGTATTCTCCATGAATGTTAATATCCCAGCCAGTAACATAATGACCATATTCTTTTAGTAGCCTGCATACATGACTACCAATATAACCTGTTGCTCCTGTAACTAATACTTTCATTTTAACTCCAATATAGCAGGTTAAGTTGACTACTTATGTGTCATCTACTTCAAATAATGATGAATACGATTTCATATGTCCTCTGTTTCTTAATGACTGGATATTTCCAGGCGGCAACGATTTATATTTCTTTTCATACTTTTGTAATAAATCAAGTTCTTCAGATTCAAGTATCAACTTCCTTGTTGTAGCATCGTTCTTTAAGAACTGCGGAGTAGCTACATCAAATATAGAAACTATAATATCGTTCTTGGTTATATTTGGAAAATGTATTTCCAAAAGGTTAGCAAACTCTTTTGCACTAGAATCACCGTTGCAGTTTCTATTAGGCCATCCAGGTGCTCCTAGTGCTTGTTTATATATCCTATTACCAAAAGTACCATATCTCCATTCTCTGTCAGATGATATTCCGTACTTTATTGTTTCGCCAAATGTAGTGCTAAACATATAAACATAGTGTGTTGTATTCTTAGCTTTAAAGTTGTGGGTTATATCAATGGCTCTATTGAACCCTGCTAACCCGAATGAAAACTGATCGATATGATTCATCTCAATACTTTTCCTCTGCTACCTTATCTCTATAACGATTGCTATCACGATTCCATTCTTCGCCGTTGCCTTGCATAATATCTATATAACGATCGATAGTAGAACTAGTCCAATTACTAATTTTGCCCATATCTTTATGTGGTGCATCTAGTAACGGACCTAGTTTATTAATTGCATCTTCTTTACTCCAAGGAACATACATACGTGTATAATCGTTTGCAAAGATTTCTGGAAAACTTCTGTATGCCGGAAACAACACATTAGCACCTAATGCATCTGCTTCACTTACAGTATTACTAGTCCAGTCTTGTAACGCACAATTAAATAGTACTCTGCTATCATTTACAATGTTGTAATATTCATTCTTTTTAAGATTTTCGTAAATCTTAAGAACACCTTGGGCTTCTAGATCTCTTGCACGTTTGATATACTTTGGGTTATTACTACGTAACGGCCCGCCTTGCAATATAGCAAACTCTACGCCTTTTGATTTGCTTAACTGTTCTGCAATATCCATATAGAAGTCGGGTTGTTTTTCTTGATCAAACCTTGCAGTAAATACAACACGCCTTTTACGACTAGCAAATGTCATTCTACTTACACGCTCTTGCACTTCTTGTTTGTCAAATGCAAGTCCGCTAATATTATAGATTGGTGCTTTCCAGTTTGCAATTTTCATGTTAGCAACCATTTCTTCGTTGCTTGCTAATACACCAGTAACAAACTCGTTACACATTTCTTCATATAAGCTCATCCATTTACTCATACCCCAAACATGTACAAAGTCATCTGGATCAACAGTTTGTGCTAAACAACGTATCCATACTTGTGGACGATCGCCAATTGGAATTTGGTCCATAATATAAGGAAGGCTTTCCATTCCGGGTTGAAACATATCTTCAAAGAAAATAACATCGTTGCCAGTTACTTCGCCGTTACGCATCATTTGTACTAGGTTCATCATTTGCGACATTGCAAAGTACGAACGACCATGTGCATCTAGTACCTGTCCTACTTGTATACTTTTAGTATTATCTATAGTAGTACCGGGTACTATAACGTAATCAATATTACGTTTTTTAAAAGCACGTTCGCTCCATTCTTGTAATTGTAATGTATATCTACCTTCATAAGGTTCTAGACCCATGTAAAATAGTTTTTTCATTATCTTTTGCCTTTGTTACGATTCTTAGCTCGTACCCAATTTTTATATTTTTGATACGCTTGCCACACACGAGCATCGCTTTTATAAAGGTCTGCTTCATTAAACGGATAACCTTCAGTTCGACAAAAATTATGAAGATCTTCGAGATCATTAAAAACTTTATTTACTACCGGATTGGTGATAGTCATTGTAACTTATTCCTTGTATTATTGGTATTCAATATGACAGCCGTTTTCATTGTCTTCAGCGACATTAATAACAACAAATCGGCCAGGATATTTGTTGTTAATCTGTAAGTACAAGTCGTCAGCAATCATTTCGCATGACTTGTAATCAAGTTGTAATAGGTCTTCTTTGTATAAATTTTCTAACCAACGTTTAAATTGAATAAATTCAATATCACGATCGTTGTGTGTTACTTGTATTTGCACTTTAAAATAAAATGTATGTCTATGCGGATATCCTAAGAAACTTACATCATACTCGTCACCTGTTGCTAGTTCAGGATCATCAAGTGCTGCTGGATATTTGTGTATACCTTCTTTGGTAAAGGTAACCCAAATACTACGTTTTGCATTATCGAGTGCATTTGTCATTTTAGCGTTTTCCTCTCTAGTACGCCGCTTCATATAGTTATAATACGATTCTTGTGTCATTTTGTCAAGTAATAATTGTATCACTAGTGTATTTAGACCAATCTGTAAAAACAGCTTTTTCTTTTAGGTCGTGCATTCTATGCACCCATACACCAGGATTGCTTGCATCAAAGTCTTTGTCGTCAATTTTAACACATGCATTGTATCCAAGTTGACTTGCATATGGTATTTTAACACTAATCATAGGAATAAACCGATTGTGTTCTGTTAGTCCACTTTCAAGAAGACCTTCAACTTGAGCTACATCAACATCAAGTGTAACCCAATATTTTTTATTAAGTAATGGAAATGCCATTTCTTCCCAAGGTTTCCATTGTTCCTGAGTATTATCTATAACATTAAAACTCATGTTAGCACCTAAATATATATGCTTACATCCTTGGTCTTCTGCTGTAGATATTATTTCATCTGTGTCTTTAATACCTACTACAAATAATGTACGTTTTCCAAATTGTGGAGTATGTTCTACTTCGTTGCCAACAAAGTATTGTACATCTTTTTGTAAGCCTTGATCATATATTCGTTCCATACTACTAGTGATATCCATTAACTTTCATTCCATCATTAATTAATTGTTTTTCAATTCTGTAAATTTCATCTTTAAGCCATAGTTTTTCAGTTTTTAATCTTCTAACTTCTTCGGTAATACTAGTTAATTCAATATTTTTTATTTCATTATCTAGTATTCTATGTTTTTTACGCAGTTCCTCTAAATGAGCTAATAGTTTTTTTTGGTCCAAACTGGTGTCTCCTAATCAAATAGTTCATCAAATTTTGCTTCAGCGTTAATTGTTTTCTTGCCAATTTTTAATCTAGTTCCGATAATATGTGTCCAAATACTGTTTGATTGCGTATCAGTTCCGTACTTATTAATGACATCAAGACTTTTTTGTCTATCATTTTGTGCAAAAATTTCATCAGCTATGTCTCTGAACTTGTGTTGAGCAAGTGGAGTATCGTAAACCATCATATAAGGATATTCACCTTTGTCGTATAATTCGTTAGCACGTTGAGTACTTTCAATGTGCATCCATACATTATGGCCCATTTGTAGTGCATAGCTAAATGAATCCCAACTTGTAGAATCTTTCTTGCGTACAACAGGATTACCTCTGTTATCTAGTATTTGATTGCCGTGTTTATCAATATCAATATCGCCAGCCTTAACTTTAGGATGACCAATTTTATTTTTATCACCTTCAGCATAGAAACAAATATCATTCATTTTACAATGTTGACTAATTGGCGATTCTTCAAATGCTGCAAGTATACCTTCTTGTACAATAGCATTACCAAATTGTCTTGTGTCTGAAGAATATTTTAATGCATCAGCACCTGGTGCCATCATATAACTCCATTTACCTTTATGTTCTGCCCGAATAGTATGATAAATTTGTCCATTAGCAGTTGCTAAGAAAGGACTAGCACAATCGTATGTAATCATAAAATTCTTATTATGATATTTACGTACTGCACGTTGTATATCAGTAAGCAAAGTAGCCCACTCAAGTTTACTTGTACCTAAGAAGTGCATTACATCATGTAATCCTTCTTCAAGTAATCCATCGTGTATCATGTGTACAAGTCGTTTTAAAATAAGATGAACATCACACATATTTTGTCCGCCCATTGCCCATCCATCAAAATGCGTATCAGGATATACCCTAGGATCACAATAGTCTTTAAACTCTTGATACCAACTTTCTGCATTAGTATGATTACTACCTTGCAGTACATTTAACACTTTAAAGTTGCCACGTCTATTATCCATGTAATATCTTGCATTAATATGAGTTGCTGTAACAGCATCGTCATAACTCTTAATATTACTTGCTTCTGAAGCTTTAGGATCTTGGAATGTCCAAGTTGGAATATCCAACATCATTCCATAATCCATATATTCTTCCATCCAATTAACAACTAGTTCACGCTTCTTCATTGCCTTCGGGCATGTTTCGCTGGTCCAGTCGCCTTCCCAAAGTCCTTTAGCAATTTGGAAACCACCTGAGTCGCCCAGCAACCAAGTGTTTTCTCTATCACGATTTCGAACCATATCTTCTTTTTCGCTAAACTTATTTGTATCTAATTCAGCATGACCTGCTGAATAGAGCGCCCACTTATAGTGGAACGCTCCTTCTTTAGAATTTAGGAAGTTCATTCCTTCCATTCCGTTTAATCCGCTAGGAATACGTATAGGATCAACATAATCACTAAATCGTTGCTTGCCTATAAATGTAGCATAAAATCCACTTATACTAGGTAAGAATACAGCATAATCGTTTTGTGTTTGTGTTAAGTTTGTTTTCATTATTTTTGTTGCGCCGGCAAAATATAATCGTACTTTGCCATACCGCTATCAACACTAATAGTCATAGCACCTTGATCAGTAATACTTAACTTTTTATTACCATCTAGATTAAGAATAGCTAGTGTTTGCGATACAGGCCAAGACCATGTGTGTGTTAATTTACCTTTAATATCATGTTGGAACGTAAATGTACCTGCATGTGTGTTTAAGTCACCAAAGTAAAAATTTAGATTGTTATCTTCTGTTTTTACTTGAAATACGGTTTCTTCAGCATGTGCGCCGGCCATTAGTTTCATTCTAGCAATAGAACTTACACTTGGCTCAATTTCAACATCGTATGTGTTTACTTTAAATTTAACACTTTTAAGTTTTTCGTCAATTACAGTTTTACTCATAAATCTATAATCATTTTGAAAGTCGCCACTTTTGTTTTCAAAGTGGATGTGTGTTGGAATAACTTCTCCATTGCGAGAGTCTTCAACTACTTCAATATTAGAATCTGTTTCGTATTCAGGATTCTTTAGATGATATGATAGCTTTCCTAAGTCAGGCATTCCAAATGTGCCACTAAACTCGGCTACATTATTATGTGCAATTGCAGATAAAATTACACTTCTATCATCTGCCATTGATTCAATATTAGTATCTTTGTCAGTAGTTACTTTTAAAGTTGTAATAAATCCTAAAGAATGCGTATGTGCTACAATATCTTTTAGTATGTCGATCATGTTGTTCTCCTATATCTCTTTTATTATATTATACATTTTATGTAAAGTCAAGTGTTTTTCTTACAAACTCGGTCTCTTAAATCAGTTGACGAAAATCGATGATTACGATGATTAAAATACAATTCTATTCCTAATTTTTGACAAGCATCTTTACCAGTAAAATCTTTATTTTTATATTCATCACCAAGAATACGAATATTAATTGGATACATTTGTAAAATATCAATTAAGTCTGATTCTGTAGCATAGCATATAATTTCATCAACGTATCTTACAGCAGCAAGTTGGGTGTAGCGTTCTACTACAGTTTGTATAGGTGCATTTTTTTCTTTTCTGTCAACGGATGGATCTATTTGTAATCCGCATATCAAGTGTTCACATTGTGCTTTAGCTTCACGTAACATACTAATATGTCCAGCGTGAAGTAAATCAAATGTCGAGGCTGTAAATCCTACCTTCATTTTAATCTCCAAAATCAAATAAGCTTGAAAAAGTATTATGTCTTTTAGTATCTTCTAGAGGATAATTAAGCACTCCAATTAAATTATCTAGTTTATTATCGATAATTACTTCAGCCATTGCTGAATCATCAAATGGAAGTTCTTTAAACCATTCTGGCATACGTAATTCATCTGTTGGATATGCAACACTTGTATAACCTAGTGGATTAGCTTTTAGTTTACAAACAATAACTTTCATACCGTCAACAATCTCTTGTGAGTACTTGTCTCCGTTCATACGCTTGAGTGTATTCCAGTTAATACTTGCTCGAACGTGTCCGGGCATGTTAGCTCTGCCTTGCTTTTCTTCTAAGCGTCGGTAGTGACCGACTTTGTTTGCACGTTTAGGCGATCCTTTCTCCCAACCTGGTCTTTCGTTAAACTCCAATCGAAACTGAGTAATTCTTTCAAGAACATTAGCTTGTTCGGCATCAGTAAGTACCATAAGTAATAGTTCGCTTAAAAATTCTTGCATAAACACAGGCGTGTCTGATCTACGCAAGTCTAACCCCATTGCTTTTACTTTGCCTTGTTTTCCGTCTGTATCGCTGCGAAATCCTTCAATGTCGTATACTAATGCTGCATAACGTTTCTTAGTAATATACAATCCACTTTGTGCAACAATTTCTCTAGCTGCTGCAATAACATCGCTACGACTTTTTGGACAGTGAAATGCTTGTAGCATAAAACTTGGAAAAGTAGTATTAGCAGCTTCGCATACTTGATCATATAATGTAATTACATTGTCTTTAGACCAAGGAATCTTTCCAGCATCAATATCATCTTTGAGTGTAGGGTATGCACTAAAGTAACAAGAGTCAGTATCGCCATATATCATTGCTTTACCTACATGGTCATATTCACCTGTAATAGTCTTATTAACTTCTGCACTCATATGCTTAACAATAGTACGACCAGTTAGTGTTGTACTTTGTCCAATACGTTTGTCAAAGAATCTACAACCTGGATTAAGGATAGCACCATACAAACTGTTTAAATTAATCTTCTTAACTAGTTGTCGTTTGTCCCAATACTCGGTCTCTGCTGCATTACCTGCATCTTTTGCTTTTTTTAGCATCTTCTGCAAGTCTTTACGTTCGCTATACCAACGTTTTAGTAGTCCTGGAATAACACCTTCGAACTCTGTTGTAAATATTGTTCCATTTGCACTTAGCATCCACGGTCGGTTGCTGTCAAATATTGCATTATATATTTCTGCACCACTTAATACTTCAGTATTACCATTTTCAAACTCAACAGTAAGTGCAATGTCCTTACGCTTTTCCATAACTGCTTCGTATTCCTCAGTAGCAAAGCGTCCTTCCCAACTACCTGCAAACGATTTTTTCTTAAGAGTCATGTCTTCGTGTACGCGAGCATTACTTATTTCTGGACGTATTTGTCCTATAACTGTTTCGGGCGCCATATTTAATGCACGAATTACACTAGGATATAGTGAGTTCAAATCCATAGACGCGACCCATTTGTGCAAGCCCTTCTTTGGAAATGCAACATATGCGCCCGCTGCCTGAGTAGCTTCATCGTCACGTTTCTTACGATTAGGAACTTGCAATCCACGATAATGCGACTCATTAACAATAGCCTGTTCTGTAACAGCCACTGCACCCATAGTTGTTTGCAGCAACACAGTATTTGCATGAGCAAGTTCATTACTTAAATCAATAAAACGTAGCTTCTTATCTAGTTTGTCAAGTAATGCAGTATCTTGGATGTTATATTCAATAAACTTTCTAAAGTCATTGTTGTATAATGAATCTAACGTACCTTCGTATGGTACTTTATTTTCGCCAACTTCAACTTCGCCAATAGCATCAAGTCTATATGTATGACGCTCTTCGTATGTGTATTTACGATACAAGTTCAAACTGTCTAAGTGTACACGCCCAACTAAATCAAATGTTTGACTGGTCTTACCGTATTTTTCGTATTCTCTTTTTCTAGGCAATTGTCCCCATAGACAAAATCGTCTTGTATCATCTTTACTAAGTACACGACTAGTTCTATTTACAGTGTACGGAATATCGTAACCTTCGCTGTTCCAACCTGATAAAATGTCGGCATCTTCAATTAATGTTAAAAAAGTGTCAATCATTTCACTTTCTTTTTCAAACAACATTACATTATCAATGCCTTCAAGTTCGTCTTTAGCTTGATCCATTGTAAGGGTCTTTGGCGGCACAGCCAAGCATATCATTGTTTCTAACCATTGTAGATAAACTGATATTGATGTAATTGGCATAAACGGATCACTAGGATCAGCAAAGCCTCGCTCTGGATCAAAATCAGTTTCAATATCAAAAAAACAAATAATTAATTTTGGTGCATCTTGATTAAGATAGTTTTCACTTAAACATTGAAATATAGGATTAATATCGCTTTCAAATAATTCTTTATCTCTATTAATTGCAACTTCTTTACGAAAGTCTTTAGTGTTCTTACACACTATCCGTGTTAGAGGATCGCCATAGATACTCTTATACTTTCCTTTAACATCTTTATAGTAAAATGTATATTTAGATTGATATTCTCGGTACAATCTCTTACCGTCTTTACGTTCAACTACTCTAATAATATCAGAGTCTCTGTCGAAATAACCATCGACGTATGCCATTTACTCTCCTAAATACTTATTAATTATGCGTCAGAATCGTAACCGACTGTTGCAACAATAGTTTCAAGATCGTCAAATTCGTCTTTTACTCTATTCCAGTCACGTTTTTGTGCAACTTTAATTGCTTTGTTGATCAAACTAGGTTTAATATTTAGTTCTTCGGCTACAGCCTTAACAGTATCTTTTAAAGAAGATTGTAAATCTTCTACTTCTTGCATCACGCTAACTGCTTCGCTTACAAGTCTTTCAAGTTTTGCCTTTTCGTCGACGCCATATACACGGTCGCTCATATAGTTCCTCCATTAGTTTAAATTAATTATATAACATAGTTTATTAAATGTCAATGTTTTTATTTAACAAACGCACCAATACGTCCGTGTATGTCTGGATAATCTCTATATGTATATCCGGAAGGAGGAATTATACATTCTCCTTCCCATACTGGTATAAATTCATCAATGTTGCCATCAAAGTCTTCATTATGTCTAAAGTGAATTTCTATTACTTTGTTATCTATGTATTCAACATTAATCCATTTATGATGTGCAAATGTACGCAGTTCAAATGGTAATGGAATATCGTCATTGGTGCGTACCCATTTATCCCAATGAATAAATGTATCTGATTCTTTGTGGCCTTCGACACACAACTGCTGTACGCCGTAACGATAATCAACACTTAGGTGTATTCCTTCAAACCATTCACACCAAAAATGTCCAATAGGCAGATGCATTGTTTCTTTATCTAGCCATACCTGCTGTGCGCCTAGACCTAATCCTAGCATGTTAACACACGGTCGTACAATATAAACACCAGCTACTGGAACATCTAACCCAGTAGGTCCACAATTGTATCCTAATTTACGAGACAGTATTAGTTTGTCTAACGCCCACAATTCGTTAGCATTAATATTACGCCATACATAATCTTCAGCACTATCGTCCATGCATTATTTATACTACCATTTTTCGGTTGCAGTTATTACAGATCGTTTTTGACTGTCGACTGCATCTTTTATGCGTCTTAATTGATTAAGTTTTGCATGTCTTGGTGACTTTACTGACTTAACACTATTAAATGTTGAACTATTATATTCTTGGTTAAACGCTGCAACAATTAATTTATCTAATACTGACAAATCATGCAGACTCAAATCACTTATCTTACTTACCATTATATGCTCCTTAATACTTGACGTATTTACATAATAGTTACATGTTAGGCGCTAACATTGACAGTTATTGCAGTTTTTTTAATTTTTTAGATAACTTGGTTTTATATGCAGTTATAGCCGATTCACTCATAGTAACCATTGGCACATCAGCCTCGGACATACTAGACTGATCATAATCTATGCTATGATAAACTGAACTAATATAATCAGCTGATTTGGTAATTTTAGCCTGTTGCCAGCCTTCAATGCCTTCGGCTTCACTTACATGCTTCAACATTTCGTGTAGCTTAATAGCATATTTTGCAAGTTTGTACAAGTCGGCTCTTGCCATTTGTACTTCATGATCACGTTCCACAATATCAGCCATACTACCAAGGCCTTCGTTTGTTAGTTCTGTTTCTGTAAATGATTTACTTTTATCTAACATTACAAGTGTTGGGCCAAATTTTTGTGTGCTGCTTTCACTTTCTACCCAGTTACGGAACTTGCGATATAAGTCAGGTTCCATAACAAATTGTTTTAGCGCAGGACGATATGCTTGTAACATTTTTTTAGCAAGTTTGTTTCTTGGTGCCGTGTCATTTAAAAAATTCATTATATTTCGATTATCAACTGAAAAGTACTTTATAGTTTTTTCAGGATCTTGACGACCTTTGCCTGTTAACGCACTTGCAGCATGTCCTGCCGGAAGACGGTTTTTTACCCGGGCCGTCGCTATCAAATGGATTTTCAGGCTTTTCGTCTTCGGGTCTATATTTTACTTCAACTTTTTCAGCATATGCTTTGCTACTTAAAGTATCTAGAGCTTTGTCAAGATGGGGAAATACTTTCTCGGCAATTCTAGGATTTTCAATATATAAAACTAATTTTTTAGGTATTCTAGTACCTTTAAATAATGATCGAACAGCATCTACAATAGCTTTATCAGTATTCAAATTCATAAATCTTACAGTTTCTTTGTCACCATCTTTTACATCCATTGGATTTTGTCTAAATCCTGCATAGGCCATTAGTTTGCCTTTGCCTTTGTCCATAGTCTGTATTTTTTTAGCTTTGAATCGCATGTACATTATGCTATCGTTGTCTTCATCTAGGGTTGTGTGTATTTCGCTGCTCATAATCATTACTCCTACAGTTATTTATCTTTTTAGAGTTGCACCAGTGAATAAATTTGTATTCTTATTTAATGCATTATCAGTTGGTTTTTGCATTTTAGGTTTCTTTTTACTCCTTGCTACTATAGGATTAGCAACACTAGCAACAGCACCTGCTGAAGTTCCGCCTGATGTAGCAGTTTCGTTTGTAATTTCGTGTATCTTCATTAGATTAACCTTTGTTTTGCTTAGGATAGTATATTTCGCCTGTGTTTATATTTTCAATCTTAGTTATTCTTGTTTTACCTTTGAATTTAACATCTCGATTAATTCTTCTTGCTGCTGAACCTGATTCTTTTCGTGAATCGGTTGTATCAGGACTAACCTGTGGCATCAACTTAGCTAGTAAGTCTTCCATAGTTTCTCTAAATGTATGATATGCATCAAAACTAACTGCATTCCAACGGTCCCTAGCATCTTTGTACGTACTAGCATTTTGTAATAACTTTAGTGCCATTTGTTTTATTAACGGGCCTGCAGCTTTTCTAGGCTGCGCATTATTACGTAATATTTTTATAGTTTGATTCATAATCATATCTGCAGATTTGTCAGCATTTTTAATCATCCAATCAGTAGCCCACCCTTGATTAGGATAACTTAGATCTGAATATTGATCTTTTTCTTCAGGTTCTAACGGATCGTCGGTTGCCCAACTAATAGGAGGGTCTTGTGGCCTAGTTGGTGCTTTTAATGATATTTTACTCATAACCTGTTGTGCAGCATCACTAATACTAGAAACTATTTCGTCTTCGTCGAGATCTGACGAACCTTTTGCATATTGTAGTGTAACTAGTGCTTTTTCGCCGCCGTGTGATCCAACTGCTTCGTCTGCAATAGTTTCTGCAAATTCTTTATTATGAGCAACATATACTCCGCCCATACTAGCTGTGCTTGCACCATACGTGTCAACATCATATGTTTTCTTAGGAGGAGTTGCTAATAATCCATTTTTTAGTATACTACGCACTAGGTTGGTACTAGTACCGTGATACATTATTTCTGTACGCTGCTGTTGACGTTCATTTAAATGTACAAATATTATTTCTGAAAATCGCATTAGGAAGCGCCTACTAATTTACCACGTAGAGGATGTTTGGTTTCGCCACTTCTACTAACCTTTGATTTCTTAGGCATAGGATCAGATCCTTTTGCATGATCGGCATGTTTATATTCACTTTCGGCGTGCATAGCTGCCATATGCTTTTTGTATTTTGCAGTACCTTTTTTATGCGGACTTTTACCTTCGTCGACTTTGTTCCACATTCTATCGCCAACTTTTTCAAAGTATCTTTTTATTACAACTCCGCCAAGAATGAGGGCAACTGCCATTCCAATTTCAAATTTATTTTCAATTAACATCTGAGCCATTTCTTCACCAATTTGGCCTTTAACCCATTCCCACCCTTGATCAATTGCTGCAAGTGCAGCAGCACCTGTTGCTAGTTTTGTACCAAATTTACGCAATACCCATTTAAGAAACGGCCACGCTCCTTTTGCAATTACCCACCGTAATACCCAAATAGCTGCCACAACTGGTAATGCTTCGTCAACTCGTTGTTCGGTAATTTCTTTAATTTTCATCTTTGCCTCCGCAAGCCAGTGATAACAGTTGATCTTCCGTATTGTGCTATTAGTATTGCTCTTGCTGATTGTATTGTTCTTGCACTAACCTGTACAGGAATTGTTTGAGAATAAAACTTCTGTTTAACCTTTACATATGCTGTAAAGATATCAAACCCACTATTAACTTTAATTTCTCTTAATAACATCTAGTATTTATTCCAATCAAAGAGTTTATGTTTTTCTTTTGCAACTTCGTCTAATGTGTGACCACCTTCGATTATTGCCCATTCGCTAGCAGTATAACGTGCTTCTTTTACTTTACCGTTTGTGCGTAGGAAAGGAGGAACTCCGTTTTTTGTTACTTTATGTCCAAGTTTGTTTGCTTCAATTGAAGTTTGATTAACACCTACGTCAACTGTAGTATTAACACCCTTTACAATACGTCCAACAGCTTCATCTAAGTCGTTTATTTTCATATCGGTTTTTCACCTGTTAAATGAGGCTGACTAAACCAAAGCTTAAACCATTCGTTAGTGCCGGGTTTGATATTTTTTTTACGTTGTATCTGTGCCTTTTCAGTGCCAGTAACACTCATGTTTTCAGGAACATAAGTTGTGAACCCTGTAAACTTATTTTTAATACCAGCAAGGTGTTGTAAGTCTTCTATATTCATTTTATTCTAGGTTCTACTGGACGCGGATGTTTTGATATCATTGGTCTTGGACGAAGATCCAAATTTGGCTTTAGTTTGTTAGCTTGTCTTATTTTTCCCGGAGTAGGCTTACCAGCAATAGGACCAGGCTCAACAGGAGGTTTTTCTTTAGTCATCGGCGGTTCAGGTCGTTTTGCATTTGGATCAATGCCTTTGAATTTTCTATAAGCCTTTTTAAATACATTATATGTTAGTTTTGCACCTTTAAGACCAGCTAATGTCATAAGACCGTTTGCAGCATCGGCACCTAGTTTGTCTATAAGTTGGTCTTTGGTGATTTCTTTTTTCTCAAACTTTTTAAGAGCTTTGTACATTTGATAAGCTGTGTAAGTTACATTTGCTACTTCAAATACTCCTATTATCATAGGAATAATTGCTGGACCTACTTCATTAAGTTTTGCTTCATTAATTTTATAACATTCACAATGTTTACAATCTTTACCACATGTACATTCTGTAACAGGTTCGCCGCAACATTTCTTGCTGCACATTTCAACACCATCTTTTGTCCATGTTTTTTTATCTTCTGCAATAATTTCAAATATTTTCATGTTATTATGCACCCCAGTGATACTTTCGTAAAATGGGTTCTTAGGATCTGCGTCATTTGATTCATCGCTCCACCAATCTAATTCATATCGTTTGCCGTCTTCAAACTGTTTCTTCATTGCAAGTATGCGGCGTTCGTATTCTTCTTTAACTGGTTCTACTCTACCTGCTACAACATCCATAACAAAATTTAGTGTAGTTGCATTAGCTGTTAAACTTCCACATCTTGCGCCTACTTCATTCTTTAAGTGGTCAATTAATATACTGCCACTACATTTCGCTAGTTCGTCACTTAGCTCTTCAGGAACTTCTAAGTCAACATAACAATAAACAAAGTCATAGTGCGGCGCCGGCGATCCGTGTAGTATGTACTCGTCTCTCACAACTACTCTTTTAAATCCATCAATATTTTGCCATACAGTTTGCTCATTTGTAAACTGTTCAGGTTTACCAAATGTTTTTTCCAGGTACTGACTGTACTCAACTGGATATTCATGATCCCAATTATCATAACTTACTTCTTGTTCTTCTTTAATTGACTGTTTAAATTCTACGAATCTCATTTTTTACTCCAGTAAGCTAAACGTTCATTAGTACTTAGTCTAGCTTTTTCGTGTTCTTTGTGTTTTTCAACATATTTTTTCATCTCAGCATTTCGCCATTGCCGGCTGTATCCGTCAGGATATTCTTTGATTATTTCTTTCCACTTTTCATGTTCGCACACCAATGATACATCCTCGCTTTCTCGCCACTTGCATTTTTAGCACGTTTGCGTAGTGCTGTAACACTACCATTGCAACTAGCACCTGAACGTTTTACACGTCCTGGTCTGCTTTTGCCTTTTTTCTTACCGTCGGCAAAGTTTTCAGGTACTGGTTCATATCCAGGCTCGGCTTTTTCCTTTGGATTAACAAGTAAAAAGTTTGTAGTACTTCCGGCATGTATAGATTTCTTTGTAAGTCTAAATCCTATTGCTGCTGCAAACTGTTTTCCAAATCTCTGATATAGTCGTTCTCGTCCTCCAGCATTTTCTTTACTTGCTGAAAACTCTATAGACTTTACAGGGTAATAAGTGAAATTATGGCTCATTTCTTTCCACCAGTCTTTAATAATTGCAATTACTGTAGCAAATATCTGATGTGCTCGTCCACCACCTGTTGTAATCATTTCACCGTCTACTCTAAATTCAATCTCCCAATCACCATCTTCGTGAAAATCATTAATGGAGACTAGAAGTGTAGGTGCACCACGCACTGCGCTTTTGCCTTCAAAATTAAATTCACTAGAATGAGTGATAGTATAAGGAAGTACACTATCCAATGACTCAGTAACATCGTCTCTTAATTTTTTCCTACGCCTGCGGCCTGAAGCTTTTGCTGCTTTATAACTTTTTTTATATTTTTTAGACTTTAATTTTTCGTCAATCTTTTGAGTACTTTCGCCAAGCAGTTGATCTTTTGTAGCTTTATATCCACTTTGTTTCCATTTTTGTTTTAATAAATTTAATTTTTTACCTAAGTCTGGCCCTTTTTTAAATCCAGCTTGTATAAGATCATTTCCATTAACTGGAAATACTGGTGCTTCAAAACTTTTAATATGGTTAGCAAAAATTTCGTACTTGCCTAACATTTGAGCCCATCTATATAGTAGTATTTTTGGAGTGCCATCAACTATCATATCTGACAGTATTTTTTTGTCTATAGGTGAATTCGCATGTTCAACTAAAAATTTAAGTATATTGTTGTCAACATTACTAAGTTTCCAACGTTTGCCGATACTAGCATCGCCCAGTCTTGCAAGATTTACTAATTCGTAGTCTCCGTCAACCATTGCACTAATATTTTTATTAGATAATCCTATTGTTTTTAAAATTCCTGTACTAGACATTGCTGTTAGTATTTTTGCAATATTATTTCCAGATAAAATTTTACCCATTTCCATCCACACACGTTCAACACTTACTTTTGTAAGTCCTGTGGCGTTAGCTTTTATTGCTTGTAGCGTTTCTTTTTCAAATTTAGGATTATCAAGCCTACCTTGGAATCTAAAGTAGCGTAGTATACGCAAGTAATCTTCTTGTATACGCCCAGCAGGATCGCCAACAAAACGACTTACTTTATTTTGCAAGTCATCCATGCCGTTGTGGTAATCAAATAAGTTTCCGTCAAAGTCCATGCTCATAGCATTGTATGTTAGGTCTCTGCGTAGTGCATCTTGTTCCCATGAACGCACAAATTCTACTGTAGCATGTCTGCCATCTGTTTCGGCATCAGAACGTAACGTAGTTATTTCAAATTCTTCGCCGTTGATTATAGCAGTAATAGTACCATGTTCAATTCCTGAGGGTATGTGCTTAATACCAGCACTATCAAACATTTTCTGCATTTCTACAGGAGTTGCATCAGTAGCAAGATCGATATCCTTTGGTGCTTTGTTTAGTACAACATCTCTAACAGCACCGCCTACAATTCTTATTTCAAATTTATTCTTAGTAAACAATTTGTTTAGCTGTTGCATTTCAGAAGTAATAGGTATTTTATACTCTTCGCTTTCGTTAATGCTTTCTTTAACTTGATTAGGTCTACGTAACATAAATTTATGCATTCTTGCAATAGCTTGGTCTGCATACTCAAAATTGTTTGCAGTAGCAAATTTTTTTACTAATTTTTTATATAACTCAATTCTGCTGTCTTTAATATCTTTGCTAGTACGTGCTTCACCTTCGCGGTGTGCATCAAATTGTATACTTTCAACTTCACGATGTTCGTCCATAAATTGTTTTATAGCTGATATAACACTCGAAAATACTCTGTATTCGTCTCCCATTCCTGTACGCTTTACTTCATTATCTCCGTGTTCGTTTCTCATTGAGAATGAAGTTTCGTAGTTTTCACTGTCCTTTGACATTGGTTCAAATCTTACCATATATTCATGACCGTTGTCAGTTTGAAACCTAGCTGCACTAAGAGCACCTTGGGTTTGCCAGCTTAATGCATACGGTCTATCAAATAATTCGTTAAGTTGCGATTCACTTGTGACTTTGTTTGCTGCTTTTTCGGCATTAGGACCTTGTGGATGTTTAGGATTAATGTGTACAACATCTCCGTTCATCATATCACTTACACTAGCACTGCGTCCTACTTTATCTAATAACTGGTGTAGTGGATCTTTGTCATCATACCCATCAGTTTCGTACCCTAATTTACCTCTAACTTCGCTGCGCCTACCTGTTTTAGTATCTTTAACATGTAATACCAGCATGTCAGCACTGCGGTCACGCTCGAGGCGAAGCATATATCCTTCTTGTAGGGTAACATCGTTAATCTTCATAATGTATTTATTCAGAAAAGATCTTTGTTGTTAATTTCTGTTAGGATTGACTCCTAACGCAGGAACACCTAGTTTTAAAGGATCATTTGGTGCTGCTGCAACACTGTGGAATTCTAATGGAAATATATAGTTTCCATCTTTATCACTTCGTACACTTCCAATTACATAACGTCCATGTCTTACTAAGTCTAACGAAGCTATACTTCTCGATGGCATAGCAAACACTGCACCAGTAAATGACATTCCTGCATCACTACGCATTTTTTTATACACAACTTTTTTAAATCCTAAATCTTTTGCATCTTCGCCCCATTCTTCGTTGGCTACTATTAATGATGGACCTTGATCTAATTTAGCATAAAATGTATCGCCGCTTTCGGTTCTAGTTGATGCCTCAAGTTCTTGACGAACAAAATCAACATTGATATTAATAGTTGCACTTGAACTAATTCTTTCGGCGCTAGATACAATATCGTCAATTTTTTCTTTACTCATATTAACAGCATCTTGTTTACTGCGAGCTTCGCCTCTAAGCTCGCTATACTCAACATCGCCTCGCATAGGTGAAGAAGTAAATACGCCACGTTGATTTGGTTTTTTATTAACAAAGATATCATAATGTTGATAAGTTGTTATTTTTTCATGTGTGCCGCTTCTGCGTACATTAAGTTCGTCTAGTTGGATAATTTCATTAATTTTCATTTTATTTTCCTTGTAGTTTTTCTCTTGCAGCTTGTCTTGCTAGAACTTTTCTTATAATAGCGGCAGACTTAGTACTAACAGTTGACGGAATTTCTACATCATAGTCTGTTGCTGGCTTTATATTGTTTGATATAGGGTTTGATGATATTTTATTTTTTCGATTGCCGCTGTGATATTTACTAGGAGGCTGAGGATTTTTCCATTCACGACTGGAGCCCATGCCACCTAATCTATCTGTAGCTTGTTCATTAGTATTATGATGATTTGGACTTTTCATTAATCTCTTTGCATCAGCTGAAAGTGAAACATGATCCTGTTGTTTATATCGTGTTGGAGCAGGTTTAGTCTTTTTCTTATTAGGAAATATTGGATTAGCTTTTCTATCCGAAGTAGGCGATACAGGCTTTACTCTTTTTGTACCAAATATACTTTCATCCATTGAAGCAACTCCTTTGCCCATCGCAAGATATTTTTTAACTATATCAAAATATAAATTTCCATTAATTTCTGCATCTATATCAACACCTGACAATTTGGCAAATTCTTTAGGATTATTATTTTTTACTGCCATACGTAAGTCAGATGCACTGGTAATCCTAGGAGTAGGTATGTGTTGAATTTTAGAAAATTCATAATAACCGTGACGACCTTCAGATCCGTTGTATCTTTCAAGAGTGTTTATTACCCATGACTCGTCTGTGTATACTTTTAAATTAACCTGTCCATGATCATTGTATAATTTACTAGCTAAAGAAAACCAACTTTCATGTGGCACAATATGACTAGTAACTTCAGGCATTATTAGTTTCATTGCTTGAATTTTAATATTATATGGAAGAGGGTCTTTGTTTTCGCTGCCTTTACCAGTGTGTGTTTTTGGCCCAACCATTTCTGGATTAGTGCCTACATACCATGCATCATTTTTAGCAGCCATTTGCCATGCTGCTTTATGTCCTTTGTGTGGAGGATTAAACCTTCCAAATATAAGACCTACACTGTTAGTTGATTCAAACAACTGTCTAAGTTTCATTGTGGCGTCCACCTTTTTCTTGGGACAAGTTTAATATTGCCAAATTGTTTAGTATTGTCAGCATATCTTACTCGTCCTTCACCATTAGTATCCCAAATATCACCTTGTTCGCCTTCTATTTGATCTATGACATTATCTTTAGCATCTTGTATCTGTTTAACTAACGAAAAAATTATAGATAGCGGATCATTGTGTGTTGTACTATTTAGCTGTATTATTTTCTCTTGTTTTGGCTTACTAACCTTACTACCGCTTAGCCATTTTAAAAAGTCTTTTGTTCCTAGTCTATCAAGATATTTTAACTTTGCAGTTTGATTTACATAGGTATATATAATCTTCTTTAGATCACTTAGTCCTTTTACACCTTCTAGGAATCCATTTATTGCTTGATGATTGGCTTTTGCATATTGTTCAATGTCTTGTAGTTGACTGGTGTTAATTTCAATAGGTCTACTATTATATATAGGCTCTAACACAATTATTTTACTATTTGTATTAAATTCTGAAAAATTGTTTTTTGGTTGTTGTGCTGAATCAGGCAAGCCCCACTGAGAAAATTCAGCATGACCAACTACCATTATTTGTGCTTTGGATATGCGCTTGCCTAGCTCGCTGGACGACTTTACATGATATGCAGTTTCTGATCTTGGATTAGGAGAAAATGTATATACTCCGTCAACAGCAGCCTGTGGCTGTGTAAACAGTCCGTCACCGTATACAAATCCCTGATAATCTTTTGGAGTTGCAGCATCAAACAGTGGATACATGTTTGCAAAATCTTTTGCAAATTTTACACGTTGTTGTTTTTCTTCTGGAGTCTTTGGATTACCTGATTGGTTTGCTATAAAATCTTTGATAGCATTAGGACTATCGCCTAGTACTCCTCGTGACCATTGGTTGTGGCCTCCTAGTATTAGTGGACCGCCTGCACGTTCTCTGCCCCAGTATATTTGAGGATTGCCGTCCCATTTCATTCTAATTGAACGTGAACCTTTGCTATCGGCAAAGTCTGTTAGATGTTCAACAGCTTCAATAGCACCTTGGGCACCATGAAAGAATACAAGATCTTCTAAATGATTAAAAGCTCTGCCTTGTTGTTTCGATTCCGAAATAATGCTGAATTCGGAGAAGCGCATAATTAGTATACCTTATTGCGAAAGTTTTCAATTTCATCGTTTAGTATTTTACTTATACACTCTTTCTTATCAGAGTTCAAGAGAAATTCTTCAGGTAATCTATTAATTTCGTATTTTTTTAAATATGATTCTACAGCAGAATCAACAATTGGAATCATATTTTTTTTATTATATTTTTTACCATCTTGTACACAATTTTGTACATTTAATAGTTCGGGGTACAATGATTGTCTATAAAAATCTGGATCATTTTTCATATAGATTATAAGGTCTTCAACTTCATTAAACGGAAGTTCATCGCCCATTCTTAAGTCGTCAGTTGACCGATTATCAAAAATTTCATTTATTTTCATTTTATCTCTTCTTACCTAATTTAGCAATAGCATTTGCTATTGATCCTGAAAACTTTATTCCTGATTCTTTGTACATACTTTGCCTAACTACAGTACCGGCTTTTGGTTTCCAGTTTCCACTATTTGTACCTACCCCGGCGCCGGTATCCACATTATCATTGCGTCCTTGTACACTAGATGATGCGCTACTTCTTCTTTGTAAGGCAACCCTTGCTTGTCGTCTACGTAATTGCTCTGCTTTGCGTTGTTTAGCTGCTTTATTAAGTTCTGCTGTTTTTGCAGCAATAGCAGTATCAACTCCGCCACGGTTACCGGCTGTGCCAGCATTGGCAGCTGCGCCACCGGTAGTGGCTACAGTTTGATCAGGTGCATTTTTTAGTTTATCACTAACATCACCTTTGGTTTGTTGAAACTGTGCTTGTGCTGCTGCCGAACTTGCATCTTGTTGTGCTTTTAAATCAGCTGCTGCTTTTTCAGCATCACTTTGTACACCAGTTACATTACCTGCTGCCATAGATTTGTTTACATTATCAGTTGCAGCATCAACTTCGTCATCAGTTGAATCAACTGGAGCAGTTGTAGTTACAGTTTGATCAGGTTCAGGATCGCCTGCTGCTGCACCTGCTGCTACACCTGCTGGTGCTTTGCCGCCTTTTATTGATCCTGCCGCAACACCCGCCGCACCCGCTGCACCTACACCGTCGTCTTGATCTAAATCTGCTTTTGTTTGTGCAGCCATTGCAGCAATTTCTGCATCTTGGTCAATAGGTTCAGGACTAGCTTTATTCATAGATGCTAGTGTATTTGGACCTGCATCGCCATCAGCTGATAGGCCGTATGCTTGCTGCATTGCTTTTACTGCTCTTGCTGTGCCTTTGCCATACCATCCGTCAGCAGTGCCTGCATCAAAACCGTTGTTGTTGAGCCATTGTTGCATTTGTTTAACTGCTGGAAGTTTTCTTTTGCCGCCGCCACTTGCTCTCCACAAGCTAGTAGAAGTATCAAATGTTGCTTCGTTCATCATATTGATAATATCGTTTGCTAATGATTCAGTGTTCTTATCAATAAATTGTTGCGCTTTACCGCCTAGATTTCCATCGTCTCTCGGCATAGCACGAGGCGAAAGTTTTTTCTTAACGACACCTGATGTAGCAGCAGGTGTAGCAGCAGGTGCAGCAGCAGTGTTTTGAGAATTAGTGCCAGCACCAGCAGTGTTTTGAGAATCAGTGCCAGCCCCAGCAGCTTGTCCGGCTGCTTGTGATTTTACCCCTTTAAGCCACGCATCGTACCTGGGGGTAGAATTTTTAAACTGTATCTTCATTGCTTTAACTGCGTTTGGATTTTTTAATAGTTCCAACACCTTCTTATAATCCTTCTTTTTAAGAAGTTGCTGTATTTGTGTAACTATTGCAGCCAGTTTAACTGGATCTGTTTCTACTGTCGAAACTACTGGTGCATCGGCCCGCGGCCCTCCGGTCCCGTCCTGTTTTTCACGTTCTCTTTGGGCAGCAGCTTTTTCTTCTACATCTTTAACCATTTTTTTGTAATTGTTTGGCGCCACTCTTTTCAGCATAGTAACAACTCTTGGATCTTGTAGTAATTCTAATAATGCTACAAAATTTAGTTCTTTATCTAATTTTGCTATTTGTTTAAGTACTGCATCTTGTTCGGGTTTTTGCATTGGTTCTGGTCCAGGCGCAGGCTCAGGCGCAGGCTCAGGCTCAGGCCCATCTACAGCAGGTTGAACAGTCTGAGTAGGAAATACTTCTTCATAGCGGGTTAATGCAGACTGGATTTGAGTATCAAGAGCAGGATCTACTCCTAAGTATTGTTTAATCTTATCATATAATACTTTTATTTCCTGCTTTTCGAGCATAGAAAGTTCTTCTTTTAGTAATGTATTTTCAACTATTGAAATTAAATGTCTAAAATCAGTTCCAGCATTTTCAGGACTATTAGTAAGTTTATTTAATAGTTCGTTAAATCGTCTAAGGTCTCCTACTAAAGATTGATTTCCTCTACGCTTTGCGTCACCAACTGGATCTGCTGTTGCATCATCTGCTGTATCTGCTGCATCAGGTTGGTCAAGTGGTATTCCTTGATTACTAAACAAAGGACCGTCTGTATTCGTCGGTAGTGCAGATTTATTTGCTGTCGCTGACGGCATTGGCAAGAGTAACAAATTATCTCTATCCCTGTTACCAAAGTCGCTAATGAATACAACATCGTGTGTATCTTTAAGCTCTTCTGCTTTTTCTGGAGAATATTTAAAAACATAGTCGTTGAGGCTACCTACTAGTAGTCTTGATACTTCTCTAGGTTGATTTGCAGTTCCTCTGCCGTCAGTTGGAGCATTAGACATTGCATCTAGACCATCAGTGTCTTGTTGATCTTGTGGGTTTGCTATTTCGTGCATTTTACTAAGAGTGTTAGTGCCTGCATCTCCGTCGACTTTTAATCCATATTTCTTTTGAAAAGCTTGTATTGCTCGTGCAGTGCCTCTGCCATACCATCCATCAACTTTGCCAGCATCAAATCCTTGATCATTAAGAAACTTCTGAACTTCTGCTACATCATCTAATTGTACTGAGCCTTTTTTACTCTTGGCCCAAAGACTTGGAGTATTAGGATCTACGCCGGTAATTTCTGTTAAACTACGTTTAGGTAACGAGTTAATGGCCGATAAACGATTGCCCATTTCTCTAATTTGTTCTGCTACTGATTTTACCATTTTATGCTGCCTCCTTATACATATTACCACTTCCTACACGACCAATAACGTGCTTTATGCCTGGGCCCAGGATTATCGCAATTATGTCTAGCACGGAAACTTCTTCGACGTGCTGGGTTTGACTTTTTAATCTTTACGCCTTTTTGTCCAAAATTAACTTTTACTACATTACCATTTGGATTCTTTACATATACTTTAAATTTCTTAACATCGCCTGCCATAGGCTTGCCTAGTTTAACATTGCGACCTTGATACTCTGCTTCGTCTATTTGGTCATCTTCGTTGTACCACATAACACCATAGTCTTCATAAAATTCATCATCATCTTCGTATGTAACTTCATCTGTTTCATCAAGTTCGTCGCCTGCACTTACTTCGATATCAAAGTCGCTATAACCAGCTTCAAACATCATATTTGCTAAGTTAGCAGCATACTCATCTGACTCGTGTTCACTTAATTGCTTTGGTAGTTCAATTTGAAAAACAGTAGCACCCTGTGCCGACTCATAAATTTCTTGACTTTTGAAAATACTTTCGTCAAGCAATTTTGGCTCTTTTTGTTTTTCCATTACTACTCTAATAAAATGTTCCATAAAAATTCCTAATGATTTAATAATATACTATTTATAGTACCATCTGTCCAGTTAGTAATTTTTATTCTAACCCAAACATAATTTCCAGTAAAATTATATATAAACGAACCGGTATTGTAAGTACTACTATCGTCAACACTTATCATTTGAGATGTAGTAATATTAAACCAATCTGCTTCAACTGGTGCATCGGCTAATGATGCCTGTGCGTCAATAGTTCCAATAAACCCAGTAACGTTATATTGTACTGTGTGGAACCCGTCTGACCGACTATAATAGCCGTCACCTTTAAACTTGGATCCAGACACTGTTGATACAGTACTATCGCCTGGATGTGTTTGATTTGATAAAATTATTTCACTAGTAGATGCCATAATACTATTTATCTATTGTCGGCAGTAGATACCAATTTATCAATTCTCTGAATATTATTTCCAATTAACATTTGTAGTAACAGCACAAGTTTTTCATCAGTTACGTATATATAATATCCTTTAATCCATGCTGTACTATTAGAATTTAATGTTTTTAAAAGCATATTTCCTATTTTTACTTTGTCTTTGTGGTTTTTGATCCAGTTAAGTAAATGACTAGTAGTTTGTTTTTTTCCTGCAAATGTAATTTTATATGGAAACGGAATTATTTCGTTATTTGATAATATAATATTTTTGTTAGTTAATAGTAAATCAACATTTTCTAGGTTAGGTTTCCATAATTCAATATATGTTGTATCTAGTAATTCAGGATCAATTTCTATCATTTGATCAAGTAATTCGCAATTATTAGTGTACACTGAAAGAAGATTGTTTTCACATCTAACAATGTAATCATCATACTTCATTAAAATATTATACAGTATTCGACAAAGTTTAATATCATACTTGCTTAAATGTTTTTTTCGATATGACGAAACAAAAATTGAAACTGTTTCTCCACAGTCAGCAAGCTTTAATACTTCTTCAACTTGTCCAAGTTTTTTATTTGGCGACAAGGCTGTTCTAAATCTTGCCGCCAGATATGTACCTATCTGAATTTTGTAAAGATAAGTGTCATAGAAAAGTTTCTTTGTTTCAAACTTTTTCATTTTCAAGTACTTTAGAATTAATTACTATTGCTTTATCTTTAACATCGATATTTACAGTGCCGCCACCTTTTAATTCACCAAACAACATAAGACGACTTAGTGGACGTTTAATATCTTTATCAATTACACGCTGTAATGGACGAGCGCCCATCTTAGGATCAAATCCTTTTTCAACAAGTAGATCAAGTGCTTCATTAGATACTGTAATTTTAATATCTTTGTTGTTCACTTGCTCGCGTAGTTCACCTAAGAACTTACCAACAATCTTCATCATAACTGGTTTACCAAGTTTAGCAAATGTAATAACGCTATCTAATCTATTTCTAAATTCTGGAGCAAAAAATTTCTTTACTTCGGTATCTTCGTAATCATTTTCTGCTGCGCCACTAAATCCAATTGTATTCTTTTCTGCTTCTTTTGCACCTAGATTAGTTGTAAGAATTAATACACAGTTACGTGCATCAGCTTCTTTACCATTTGATCCTGTAACTTTTCCGTTATCCATTAACTGTAATAGTACAGAGCTAACATCAGGGTGTGCTTTTTCAATTTCGTCAAGTAGTAGTACACAGTTAGGATTTTCTTGTAGTTTAACAATAAGCTGACCAGCATTATCGTCAAACCCAACATATCCCGGAGGTGCACCAATAAACTTAGCTACGCTGTGCTTTTCTTGATATTCACTCATATCAAATCTTACAAGTTTAACACCAAGATGATGGGCTAACTGTTTTGCAGTCTCAGTTTTACCAGTGCCAGTTGGACCCATGAATACAAATGATCCAATCATTTTGTCGTCTGCTTTTAGTCCTGCTTGATTAATAAGTATTTTATCAACTACAGATTCAATAGCATTATCTTGCCCATATACACTACCTTTTAAATTAGTTTCAAGATTAACTAAATTGTCTGTTTCAGTTTCAGCAACTTGCTCTTCTGGAACCTTAATCATTTTTGAAAGTTCAAATTGAACATTACTAGCTTCTACAATTTTGTTTTCTGTTTGTTCATTAACTTTGAAACGAGAACATGCTACATCAATTAAATCAATTGCTTTATCAGGTAGTTTTTTATCAGGCTGATATTTAACACTTAGACTTACTGCTTCTGCAATTGCTTCATCGGTAATTTCAACTTCGTGAAACTCTTCATAATATTTTTTAATACCTTGCAAAATTTCAATACTCATTTGTGTACTAGGTTCGTCAATGGTTACACGCTGGAACCGGCGCATTAACGCACGATCTTTTTCAAAGTACTTTCTATATTCTTCCCAGGTAGTTGAAGCAACTACTTTAATATTACCTTTAGCAAGAGCAGGTTTCAACATATTTGCCAGGTCATTACCACCATTGCCGCCATTACCGGCACCGTTTATCATATGTGCTTCGTCGATAAACATAATAGTTTTGCCTTTTTTCTGTAAGGCTTGTAGTACTAGTTTAAATCTTTCTTCAAAGTCGCCGCGGTATTTAGATCCAGCAATCATTGAACCAATGTCAAGACTATAAACGTTATATTCTTTTAAAAATTCTGGAACCATTCCATTTACAATTTTCCAAGAAATACCTTCTGCAATTGCAGTTTTGCCAACTCCGGGGTCGCCAATAATAAGAGCATTAGACTTAGTACGTCTTCCTAATGCTAGTGTAACTTGTTCAATTTCGTCTTCGCGCCCAATTACTGGATCAATTTTTCCGTTTTTAACATCTTCATTTAAATCACTTGTAAATGCTTTAAGTGCTTTATTAGCATTACCTTGATCTTCTAACTCCATATGGTCTTCGTCATGGTCATCGTTGCCAACAAACTTAATAAAATTTTCTTTAGAAATTTCTGCTTGCTGTGTGACAAAAAATGCATACGACCGTTTTTCAGATAATATACTAATAAATACGTCTACAATTTCAATTGTAGTACGTCCTTGAAATAATACTTGAGCAAATGCTCGATTTAGTACACGCTCAACACTATTAGTTTTTTTTGGTTTGTATTTCTTTTCATCTGTTTTAATATCGTCTAGTTTAGTTTTAAGGTGATTCTCCAGATTTACTCTCATTAAATCAGCATCAGCTTCGAAGTTTTGAATTAATTTTTCAAAACTTTCTTCGCACAACATTGCAAACAAAAGATGTTCTAATGTTACATATTCATGTTTTAGTTTTTTTGCATCATTAATTGCTTTATCAAACACTGTTTGAAGAGACACACTTGGTTCTACCATTCTTTATCCTTTTAATTTACTAGTTCTATATAATTTAACATAAGTTCTTATGATTGTCAATCTATATTTGGAGATGTTGCTTGATCAGTTGTATTTGGTTAATTAAATTTGGATCAGACGTTGTAGGAACAATTGGATGTATAGCAACGTACAAATTACCAGGTTGTCGGGTATTAGGATTAAGCAATCCGTACCCAGTAACTTTTAGCATTTGGTTAGGTTGAAATCCAGGAGGTATGCTAATATTAACAGATTGGTTGTCTAATGTAGTTATTAAAACTTCTACACCAATAATAAGATCCAATACTGATATATTTTTAGTAATACGTAAATCACTACCACTTCTTTCAAATTCTCGATGTTTGTTAATTATAATTGTTACTAACAGGTCGCCTCTTGGAATACTGCTATGAGAATTATCACCAAGCCCTTTTATTCGAAGAGTGCCGCCGTTGTCCACACCGGGCGGTATAGAAATGTTTGCCTGTGTCTGACCACCATTAAACGTACTGTATTGTATATTAAGATTTTTACCATTAAGTACATCAATTAAATCAAGTGTTACACTGACTGTAATATCTCTATTACGCTGAGGCTGGTGTCTTTGTTGAAAAAAAGAATGAAAAACATCATTTACATTACCTGTATTAAAATGAAATTGTTGTTGCATAGGCGGCGCATCGTATTCTGCCCGCCTCTGTGTATCTTTTAGTGTTTCGTATGCTTCGTTAACCTGTTGAAGTCTAGCAGCATCCCCGCCGTGGTCAGGATGATGTTCTTTTGCTAATTTTCTATAAGCTCTTTTTATATCTTGAGCTGTGGCTGCTTTATTAACGCCTAATATATTGTAATAGTCCATACTACTACTTATTAATCAAGATTTTATTTTTTACTAGTTCCGGTATATAATCCAAACCAGGCCGCGCCAGCACCAACAACAATACTAACAAGTCCGCTTTGTTCAAAACTTGGATCAGGTAAGCTCATAAACCATATTACTACTTTGTATAGTAGTACAATATAAACAGTTAAAAATGCTCTTGGAAAAATTCTCCAAGCGTCAACTGCTCTAGCCATATGAATAAGTCTTGCATATGGGTTAGGACCCATATCTTTTACGCTAGTGTCTACTTCTAGATCTAGTTTAACTTTTCGAGTAGTTGAATCGTTAGTTGAAACAACTGTTGCTTCATATGTTGGCATTTCTTTAGCTACAGGCGCTGCTTCGGCCTTTGGTTTTTCTAAATCTTCAAGTGTTTTACGTGGCATATTAGCCCTCCCAATTTTCTATATGCTTAATATATTCTGACATTGAATGGTCGGAAAAATTATCAATTTTTCCTTTTTTAATTCCCATCCACATACCTCTATATTGATCTTTTATTCTTTGCCATGCTGTTAATGGTCTTAAATTGCCATATGCATTAATATAATGTTCTTCTCCGCAATGTCTAAATCCCATAATACGCAGTGGAACTCTTGTAACAATATCATTATTGTTTACCCATCTATAGTGTTTGGTGCAAAAACTTTTTACATAAGTTGGCCAGCCAACTCTTGGAGAACCAAATGTATGTAATTCAATAGGATTGTTTAAATCAATGTTACATTCGGCTCTATTTGCCATAATTGTAGCCATTGCTGCACCTAATGAATGACCGCATATCCACAAGTCTTTAGTAACATTTGTTTTACGAATAATATCTTCTTGTACCATTGGCCAGATATCGTCAACTTCTGTTTTAAATCCTTTGTGAACTCGCGAAACTGTTTCGGCCATAACTGGAATAGCTCGCAAATCAGCTTTAATATCATTAAATGCAGTAGGTTCTGTGCCTCTACATGCAATTACTAAATCTGTTTTATTTTGGAATCGCCAAGCTTGAGCACCATCTTTGTTATAAAATTCAATGGTAGTAAACCCTAGTTTTTTTGCTTGTTTAGTAGCATCATTACTATAAGCTAATTCTGCTAATTTTGCAAATAATAGACTACGTTCCTTTAGTGTCTTTTCTTTTATCATTATTGCCCTCTAAATCTTTTAATCGAATTTCAATTTCGTCTATCTTTTTAGTTACATGCGGATACTTTTTACGCCATGCATCCTTAGGTTGTTGTAGCCAAGTCCATCCCCATCGACTAACTAAAAAATCAACAGTTAAATCAAACTTAGCATATAACCATAACCCTAACCGTGTGCCTTGAAAGTATGTTGAAAATGCAAGACCAAATAACGATCCAATTAACGCTGTATAAATCCATAGACGATCGTCTGTCATTCTCTCAATCATATCCCACATAGTAATCCCTCAATTTATCTATCTGTATTTATTCTATAGTTTCATTAGATGTAAGTGCATTTTCGTAATACACAATAATTTTAGATTGTTGATCTAAGTATCTTCGTAGATCGGCAATATTTAGTGCAAGATTTTCGTAATCCTTCATAGAAAGTACAACATAAGCAAGTTCGCCATGCTCGTCAGTAAAATCTTTTACAAATTTTTCATAATTGTCTTTAGTCACAACGTAAATACGAGTGTCAACTAAGTCAATTGGTTTTGGCCGGCTTGCTATCGGTACTGATACTTTCTGTATCTGTGTTACTATCTTCACTTCCGGCTCCGGTCTTAGGCTGCAACCAGTTAGGAAGAGGAGTACTGCCGTTCCCGCCAGTACTAGTTTCAAGTTCTCGCCATAGTTTAGCTGTAGCACCATTCATCCTTTCTTCTAAATCATCACTATCTTTTATAGCATCTTGTACTAGATCTAATTCACGTAATCGTTTTCGTAAATTATCGCCATACGCTTCGGCTACTTGTAACTCAGATTGTAGTCTTGCTGTACGCTTTGCATTTTTTACAGCTTCCTCTTGTAGTACTTCGATACTAGATTCAGCTGTGTCAAAAGCAACTTCGAGTTTTGCGTTATTACTGTGCAATACAGCAATGCGTTCCTGTGTTTGCTTGTAATACCAAGCACCAACACTGCCCATTGCTAATGTTAACATAAAAAATATAATGGCTAACTTTGCACCCATCCTGCCTATCCTAGTAACTTTCCCAAAGTTTTTGGTCCAACTATTCCGTCAGCAGTTAACCCTTTTGCTTTTTGCCATTTTTTAATAACACGTTCTGTTCCGGGTCCAAAGATACCATCTGCAGGAGAAATATCAAGCTTTTCTTGTACTTCAGCTACAAGTTGTCCACGTGAACCTTTACGTACAGTTTGATTATAGTCAGTTCCTGGTTCTTCGTATCCGCCACCTAGTACATCGAGTGCATGAATATAATGTTTTTTACGATCTTCAAGACCAATTGTTCCGCCATTAATTCTTTTGGTCATACCGACAATATCTTGATTATCGCAATATTTGTTTATGTTATTAGTATCCCAAAACCAACATGCTGAATCTAACGCACCTTTTTTAGTACGCACATATTCAACTGCATCAGTTGGTGTCATTTCAACTGCTTCGCTGAATTTTGTATAATTATATCTGCCTGTAAGTTGTAATATGCCGCCACCCCGAAATCTCCAGCCGTCACCAGAAGCGGTGTTGCCGTTGTCCATTCTGCTTGCGTAAATAACGTTAGCAATTTTTTCAGGTTGTCTATGATAATCATTTGCATCTCTTCCAGCACGTTTAAAATATTTTGGAAAAATAGTATTAAGTGCTTTTGCACTATAATTTAAGTTTTCGCTTAGTACACGAAATCCAGCAGATTCGTGCCCACATTGTGCTACAAATCCAGCAACACGTTCAATAGTATCTACTTCCCAGAGTGGCAATATTTCGCACATTGCATGATACCAATCTTTCCAATCATCTCTGTGGATTAACTCTTCAGCCATCCACTCTTCAAATTCAAATTTAAAATGTTCTTTTGCCATTATTTATTTTCCTCTAAGTTGGTGCAATTTTTACAACTGCATTGGTGACAAATCTTAGTTGTTATTGGTGGACTGTCGTAGTTTTGTAAATCTTGATAATATGGTAGTCCACAATGAGATATTCTTCCGCAATTTTGACAATAAGATATTCTGTTATGTTCTTTCAACAACTAGGGTATAATCCTTATTTTCAAAGGTTAATGTTTTGTTACCATATTTAGTAACATTATAGTCTCCGATATATTTTGTTAAAAACAATATTTCTGCATAATCATTCATGTTTATACGATCAGTAATACTTTCGTACATATCGTTATTTTTGCCAAAGTCCTTAATTACTAAGGAAACAGGATTGGCATATGCTTTTTTTAATGTAAGTATATTATCATTAAGTGATACTTCATTTAAAAAACTTTTGTTAAAAAAATTATCAGTATTATTTAAGTTTGATTCTGAAACAATTGAATCGTACATTTTTGTATCTGTTGGAATATGCAATGATAACATTTCAATATTAACTGGAAAACTTTTAAATCCTTTATAGTATCTAAATTTAAATTTATTTCGATTTGTTAATTTTTTAATCCCATCAACTAGTTCTAATATATTCTCTGGTAGGCTAGCATTTCGTTGCATCTCAACAAATACTTTATACATACCGTCATCTAGTTCGCCAGTACTTTGACTAGCATCAAGTACAAAACTATATCCACTTTCAATAAATGAAACAAGATCGTTTGCAGCAGACTCATACGAAACAGTAAAACTTAATACCACAATGTCAGAATCGTTGCCCATTTTGCTTTTATAACTGTCTACATGAAATATTTTATAAACGAGATCTTGAAGATCACCTTGACGAAGTGCCATTATAATTCCGCTCCTTCAATTCCGCCTGCATCAAGATCGTCTACTGGCTGTTCTGCCTGCATTTGATCTTGCACTTGCATTTGTTTATCTTCAACTTCTTCTTCAGCTTTATCTTGTGTTGCTAATGTAGAACTATACATATCACTTAATAATTTAATAGGCATTTTGATTTCAACAATCCATATTGGTAATCGTTCTAGTATTCCTTTTTTAGTACCAGGTCGAATGTCTGAAGGTTTTTTAATTTTTTTAGGTCTAACTACATGAGACTTTTGATATGATAGTTGACAATCGTAGTCTAATAGTCTTTTACCGCCCATAGGATCCGGCATTGACTTTCTCGGCCATGATACTTTTATTGATACCCAGTGCCTACTTATAGTTGGACCGGACACAATTTCTCCATCTTTCCAGTTATCGTATACGTATAGATCTAGCTCATCAAGAACTCTCTCCATATCTTTTAAGATAGAAAATGAAGTGTTATTATCGTAAATATTTGCAATATTTTTTATGATATCAATTTCGTCTAAAATATTTGTCATGGGTTTTCCTAAGTATTACATACTTATTTATCATTATGTGTTTTCAATGTATATAGTTTATTATTATGTCTTTTGGTTAAATACAAATGCAGGGGAGGAGTTTTCCTGTAATAGGAAAATTCACCCTGAATCCATAAAGAGGAGACATTAATGGGTAAAGCTAGAGCCGCTAAAAGGCAAGCAACTTTTCAAAAAAAAAGTAACAACAACGTTGTTACTCTAAACACAGTCCTTCCTAAAAAGAATAAAAATGTTCAGATATTACCAAGGAATAAAAATCAAGAAACATATGTACTAACCCTAACTGATCCGGAAAAAGATATAGTCTTTGGTATTGGACCAGCAGGAACTGGCAAAACTATGCTGGCGTGCCAAGTAGCAGTCCAGTCATTTTTTTCAAAAGAAGTTGATAAAATTATAGTTACTCGTCCAGCAGTAAGTACTGATGAAGATCTAGGATTTCTACCCGGTACACTAGAAGAAAAAATGGCGCCTTGGACTAGGCCTATTTTTGATGTGTTTCGACAATATTTTTATGCTAATGAAATTGAAAGTATGATAAAAGAAGGAGTAATAGAAATATCTCCGTTAGCATACATGAGAGGAAGAACATTTAAAGATGCATATATAATTGCAGACGAAATGCAAAATGCAACGCCAAACCAAATGAAAATGTTATTAACTCGCATTGGTGATAATAGTAAAATGGTTGTTACTGGTGATCTAGCACAAGCAGATCGAATAAAGGATAATGGGTTAGTAGATTTTATTAATCAATTTCATCGATCATCTAGTTCAAAAATTGCAACAGTTCAATTCCACCAAAAAGATATTGAACGTCATGATGTTGTAAAAGAAGTACTCAAAATTTATGGTGATGAGTAGAGTATAGGGGGGTTTCCCCTATACCATCTTCTTTTCGTAATTTAGCATCGATTTGTTTCATTGTAGCCGCACTATCGATGCTAAATTCATGTATACATGGTTTGTATATTCCTTCCCAACCTGATAGCTCAGTATCGGCTGCAAGATTTGCTAATTTTTTAGTACTGAAAATTCCAGCTAGATATTTGTGATGATTATCAGTATTTTGAGAAACCATTTCAAGTATATACATTTTAAATATTATTTGCCAATGGAAAGATTTTTGAAATAACTTTTGCACATGCTACAGCAACTTCCATATGTTCTTTTTGTGTTCCGTTAGCACTACGTAAATCAATATAGTGTATCCAGCTACGGATTGTACCATTCATATACAACCGTGTTTTAGTAAGACCCTCGGGCAATACCTTACGTGCTACTTCTTTTGCTATACCGTTATTAACTGCCCAATCATAAGCCTTGCCTGATGTGTAAATTACATCCTGTTGCAATTCTTCCCATTTAGTAATTAGTTCAGCCATACCTTCTTGACCAAGATCAATATCAATTGAATTTTGACGATTTTTTGTATCTTGTAATCTAGCTTCACTTGTAACAAATACTTCGCCCATCTCGCCTGGCTCGGCATATCTTTGTGAAAATTCTTGAAAAGCAAAACTTCTATGTCGTACAATTTGGTGTGCAATGTCACGTGTTGTTTCAATTTCAATAACAGCATTAACCATTTCTAATGGTGACCAATGTTGATGTTTAATTAGATACTTAATCAGACGTTCACTTGTCTCTGTATTAATCTGTGCAGCAGGATTACTTACTTTTGCACAAAATGCAATAAGTTCTTGTAGATCTGTTAATCCTTCTGCTGCAAACTCGTCGGTTGCTTTACTGTAGCTAACTAAGCGAACGGCCATTCGGTATATTCTCCTTTTAAATTGTCAATTCTATTTTGTAAAAATGTGATTGTAGTATGTATATGTCCAGTGTCGTGAGGTTGTAGAAGTGTTTTATAGTATCCTAACTCTTCTTCAAGTACATTGACTCTAACAATATCATTTATCAGTGTTTGGTTGTTCATCTAAGATCCTGCGCATTGTTTGTGTTGCTGTTGTTTGAAACCATCTTGGTGCTATACTATGTATTATTATAATAGGAACTAATAGTTGCAGGGTTAGTGCAATCTTAACAGCATGTACCATATGTTTCCACCCGGTCATGTTTACTTCTTGTAAATGGTGTTTACATTGTTTACTTAACATTAGTCACCTTTTCCTGGGTTCATCGAAAGTAATTCTCTCTTGTTTGGTACGCCATCCCATTCTGCAGCATCCTTTGGAACGTCTTCTGGTCTTGCTAATGTAATGTTTGGCCATATAGCGGATGTATCGGTATTAATCTTTAGCCAATATCCAAGTTCATCCCCCTCTAATTCGGTGTCTGCCACAATTGCATCTACTGGACATTCTGGTTCACATACTCCACATTCAATACATTCGTCTGGATTAATTACAAGAAAGTTTTCGCCTTCGTAAAAACAGTCTACTGGACATACTTCGACACAGTCCATGTGCTTACACTTAATGCAATTATCAGTTACTAAATACG
>Ga0114915_1000130_pt1 | contig 35625 bp, 37 predicted proteins | sample MalvirAntarct_55_FD_87288 | JGI IMG/M metagenome (GOLD analysis project Ga0114915, IMG submission 87288) | Marine viral communities from the Global Malaspina Expedition - Malaspina viral metaG Antarct_55 | ecosystem: Environmental > Aquatic > Marine > Oceanic | place: South Georgia Island...
AGTCTATTAAAATAATATCGTATATTTGTGGCTTAGTCATCCATCACGAAGATGGGTGTTTTTTACTAACTTTTAAATTTTTATATTATGAACAAGTATTTATCATTTGCTTCAGCTACACCCGATGAGGTTGAGCCAAAGCAATTAGCAATTAACGGAGGATTAACTTGTGGTGCAGTTACAGCAACTAACCTTGCTTTACACTCTGCAGACTCTACAGTAGTTTACACACTTGTAGGAACAGGTTTTACTGTTAAAATGTCTGATGCAATTAACGAAGCGTTAATTTTAGCAGCACAAACCAATTGGATGAAAGTAGAGCACGAAGTAATGCTTCCATCAGGAATGGCAGTGACGGATATCACGATAGGTTAAACTAGTGCTTTCCAAGATTTTTAGAGACCTCTTCATTTTTGAAGGGGTCTTTTTATTTTGTTTATCTTTGTAGAAAAGTGAACAGATGATAAATTCAGTAAGACAGACGGTAATGTCCGTCCTGAACAAAAATAATTACGGATATATATCCCCATCAGACTTTAACTTATTTGCGAAACAAGCACAGTTAGATTTATTTGAAAATTATTTTTATTCGTACAACTATCAGATTAATAAGGAAAATGCTCGTGCTTCCGGCACAGGCTATGCTGATATTACAAAAGGATTAGAAGAGGTTATAGACACTTTTTCTAGACAACTACCATTACTAAGAGAGGGTGGCATTACACAACCTCTATCGTTATATAACTTACCTTCTTTGGTAACAACTAATGATGATTATTATTTAATAAACAAAAACTTAGTATATAACAAAGTATTGATTTCTAATGCTACTACTACGGCAACAAATGGTGGTGGTACTAAAGTAGAAGATTCATCACAAGATTTTATAGCTTCAGGAGTACAAATAGGAGATATAGTTTCTACTGTTACAGGAGGTGTTACATATAATACAATCGTTAATACCATTGTAAGTGCTACAGAACTATTGGTTAGACCAACTTCGGCAGGAGTTTGGAATGCGATAGGAAAAAATTATTATATATACTCAAGCAAAAATATTATAGAAGCAGAAAAGGTAACTCATAGTAAAATAACTATGTTAGTTAACTCTGTATTAACTGCACCAAATTTAACTTTCCCTGCGTATACGCAAAACGGAGATTTTGCAGAAGCGTATCCTGATACTATAAATGGTATTGGACAATTGGTATCTCAATACATAAGATTTCCTTATGTTCCTAAATGGACATTTGTAACCTTAACTAATGGTGAACCTGCTTTTGACCAATCAGCATCTGACTATCAAGATTTTGAATTACCAAATGATGATGAAGTAAATTTGATTAATAAAATACTTCAATATGCAGGTATGTCTATTAGAGAAGTAGCAGCAGTTCAATTCGCAAGTGGAGAAGAGCAAGCAAATAATCAAGAAGAAAAATAATTATGGCATATATAACAGATTATCAATATTATGAGAATGGAGGATTAAATCCTGAAGATGCTAATTGGGGTTCATATCAATACGTTTCCTTAGAAGACATCGTTAATAATTTTATGCTTATGTATCAAGGCAATCACAGTCTTGTAAATAATGAGGAACGATTTAAAATATTGTTTCACGCTAAACGAGCAATACAAGAATTAAACTACGATGCGTTTAAAGAAATTAAAATATTAGAACTTAGTGTTTGTGATTCTTTAAGATATGTACTTCCACCTGATTATGTAAATTGGGTTAGGATTTCTGTGTATCAAAATGGATTACTAAAACCATTAAGCGAAAACATTCAAACTAATTGGTCAGGAGCATACTTGCAAGACAATAATTGCAAGATTTTATTTGACATTGATGGTAACGCTTTGAGACCACAGGACTCTACTATTGATATGGATAGATTAAACGGTACAAAACAATCAATATATTTAAATGCTAATTCAAGTCAGAATGGTAATATGGGTTGGAATGTAGATGGGAATTGGTATTTTGAATACGGCATTGGTGCTAGGTTTGGTCTTAACACTGAAACTGCAAATGCTAATCCTACTTTTAAAATCGACCCTAAAGGTGGTGTAATTAATTTCAGTTCAGGAATGGCTGATGAATTATGTGTCTTAGAATATGTGTCAGATGGTATGGTAAATGGTAACGATAGTCAAGTTACTGTAAATAAATTATTTGAGGATTTTGTTTATGCAGCAATAGAGTATGCAATGTTGGGTTCTAAAACAGGTGTACAAGAGTACATTGTAAAAAGAGTTCAAAAGCGTAAGTCATCATTATTGAGAAACGCAAAAATTAGAATTAGTAATATACATCCCGGAAGATTATTACAAAACTTAAGGGGTAGAGATAAGTGGTTAAAGTAATATGGCAAATGTAACAAGAAATTTTACTGCAGGTAAAATGAACAAGATGGTCGATGAGCGACTTGTTCCAGATGGTCAATACGTTGATGCTACTAATGTTCGTATGGGTTCCACTGAGTCATCAGAGATAGGAGTCATAGAGAACTCACTAGGAAACACACAACTAACGACACTTCAATTTGAAGGTGCAAATCTATCTGCAGAAGCTAGATGTATAGGTGTGTTTGAAGACGGAGCATTAGAGACTATCTATTGGTTTATACACGATGAAGGCTTTACGGCTAGTCCTACAGGTAAACTAGATATGGTGGTGTCTTATAATACCAACACTACAATAATTCAGTATCACTTAGAAAGTGTGAATGATGGTGGTGGTGTAAATACCACGTTAAACTTTGACCCAAAATTTCTTATAACAGGTGTAAACAAGATTGAGAATATGTTATTCTTTACGGATAACGTAAACCCTCCTAGAAAAATTAATGTACAAAAAAACTATGATGACCCTGTAGGTACTCCGTCAGTAGACGGATTTGCTTTTGATGATATAATGGTTATTAAAAGACCACCTGCAGCATCACCAACTATAAAGTTAATAAGAACAGGAGGACAAGAAAATTATTTAGAAGAAAGGTTTTTATGTTTTGGTTATAGATACAGATATGATGATGACGAGTATTCTGCAACATCACAATTTACTACACCTGCTTTTATACCTAATAACTTTGAGTTTTCAGGAGATAGCTATTTAAATGAAGGGATGACTAATCTCTTTAACACTGCTGAGGTAACTTTTAACACAGGAGGTCCTTTAGTTACAGGTATTGATTTACTATTTAAAGATGCTAATAGTCCTGTCATTAAGATTATTGAAAAACTAACCAAAGAAGATAATGGGTATGTAGACAATCAACTTGTAACGTATACGTTTTCTAGCAGTAAGATTTTTACAATCTTGCCTGCATCAGAAATATTAAGATTATTTGATAATGTACCTAGGTTATCTCAAGGTCAAACCCTTATGGGTAATAGATTAATGTTTGGAAATTATGTCGAAGGATATGATATGAAAGACTTTAACGGAAACCCTGTAAGATTTGATTTTGATTTATCAGGAACCAAAGAATCTTTTGATGGTACATCAGTAGATGGTGTATTGTCAACAGGGAATTACACAATACAAGGCAGTCAAAGTATTGGAGGTTCTGTAGTTACTTTTGATTTAAATGGTTTAGATTTAATTGAAGGTGCACTTACTACTTTTCAATTTACGTTTCAACACGATAGTTGGGGTGGAGCAACTCCATCGCCAACTACAGAAAACTTACCTCCCTTAACTGTAACACTAGGTTGGTTGTTAACTAAGTCATATACAAGCGTTTATGAAATGGCTTCAAGTGATGAATTTTTAGCTGCTATCGGAACAAGTCTTCCCGGAGGGAATATTGAACCTATGATAAATTCTACAAATGGAACAACTTTAACTGACCAATATAATTCTTTATTTGTTAGTACTATTTCAGATGCGACTTTATCTATTTTAAAATTTCAAAGTGGTATAAGTGCTATCGAGCAAGCAATTAATATAACAACTAGTCCTTCATCAACACAGATTTCATTTCAGTTTCCTGCAATTCAATATGTAGATGACATTGCAACACCAACAAAAACTTACACTGAATACTTTGAGGTATTATCAAATGATTTAGAATATTCAGCAGCAGGTAATGGTTCTAGTTTACATAGTAATAGAAGTTATGAGATTGGTATACTTTATATGGATGAGTTCAATAGAACAACTCCTGCTTTAGTTAGCGAGTTTAATACTTTTCATTTTTCTTGTGGTGATTCAGCTACTAAGAATACTATAGATGTAAACATACCAACAACTCAGATTGCACCTGCCTTTGCTACTTCTTTTAAGTTTGCAATGAAGCCGGACAAAGAGACTTACGAAACGATTTACTCCAACATCTTTTTTACTGACCCTAACTCTAATGAAACTTATTTTTTATTAGAATCAGAGAACTCTCAAAAGGTTACAGAAGGTCAAAGATTTATAGTTAAAGCAGATACAAGTGGTCCTACAAGGAATTGTGTTTACGCTACTGTATTAGAAAAGCAAGCACAGGTTAAGGAGTTTATAGAAATACCATCTGAGGATGACCCTGATGAAAACATACCTGTTCCTTCAGGAACATATATGAAAATAAAAGCTAATAACTTTTCAGTGGCAACTACAGAGAATGCTATTATAGATTTCGGTTGTAGAGAAACTACGGTAAAAGGAGCAGACAACTATCCATTAGAAAGTTACCCTGTAAACATAACAGGTACGGATGCAGCAAATCCTTCATTTACTCACACTGATTATACTATACCCGGTGGTTCTAGAATAGTTTTTAATTTTAGGTTTAACAGAAACGGATATAGAGGTGGAGATGGTAATTGTGAAAAAAGAGAATATGAATTAGAGAAAACATTAACGGCTTCTCAAGAATATGACAACTTTAAAGAGTGGTTTGATGGGGATAACGTACAAGCAGTTTTAAGCCAAGGTGTTGCTACTGTAGGTGGAAGTGGTGGTAATATAGAAAACTCTTACGACAACACACTTTTATCTAGTCCCGGAGCATTACCACAATCATTGGGAACTAATCATTATGCATTTTTTAGAAACACAAATACAAATCAATTATTCTTTTGTGCTAGAGGTACTCGTGCTTGTGAAAGTTCTACTTGGAGAAAGAATGGTAGGTCTTCTGCTGAACTTTGTATTACTGTATTTAGAGCAGAAAACACAGTTGTATTTGAAACAGAGCCATTAGATTCTTCACCGGATATTTGGTATGAAGGTGCAGATACTTTTAAAATTGCAAGTGGAAATAATACTTGTCAATTTGTTTTTAGTGTAGGTTCAGCAGAACCTGCAGATATAGCTTTTAATTATAACGACTTAGATGGATTTGCTCAAACAGTAACTGTAGTACCTGACTCAACTCTTACAGTAGAAGGACGATGTGGTTCAGCAGTTATTAGTTCTGCAACAGTTCCTTCTAACCCTGCTAATGTTACAATTGTAAGTACTGTTTTAACTGCAGGAACACATTTAGGTAATATTCAGAACCAAGTTTTTGGTACAGGGCAACAAGCTATTTGCAGTTCAGGTTTTTATAATTGTTTTGCTTTTGGAAACGGAGTAGAAAGTTATAAGATTAGAGATAGCTTATTAGGATTAGATTTTAAATTAGGAAGTAGAGTTACATCTACACAGAACCAAGACTATGAAGAGGTTAGAAGATTTGCAGACATAACATACAGTGGTATATTTGGTGCTGAGTCTAACATAAATAAGTTAAATGAATTTAACGCAGGGTTACTAAACTTTAAATTATTAGAGGAATCTTTTGGACCAATACAGAAATTGTTCGGAAGAGAGACTGATGTTTTAACGCTACAAGAAGATAAGATATCTTATGTGTTACAAGGTAAAAATTTACTTTCAGATGCAGGAGCAGGTAACTTACTTACAAATGTACCTGAAGTATTAGGCACACAAATAGCTAGAATTGAAGAGTTTGGTATAAGCCATAACCCTGAGAGTTTTGCTCAATATGGTGCTGACAAGTTTTTTACTGATGCGAAAAGAGGAGTTGTGTTACAACTAAGTGGTACAAGTTATCAGAATGATTCATTGACAAACATATCTGAATTGGGTATGAGACCTTTCTTTAGAGACTTGTTTAACATACAATTTGAAAAACAAAAACTAGGTGGTTTTGACCCTTATATGAATGAGTTTGTATTAGCAGGGAATCAACAACTTCTTCCTATACCTAAAGAGTGTGTTGCTTGTGGAATACAACAAGAAATAACTGTTATTGCAGGAGAACCATTTGACAATTGTTTTGAATTAGGTCAAGCAGTTGGACCGGTAACTATTAGTTGGGACGTATCAGGCAAAGGAGACACAGGTTCTTTTGATGTTGATGCGACTTATAACGGTACTATAACAAGTGCTATTAATCAAACGTCAACAGGTAGTATTGTTATTCAAAAAAACAATATTAACATAACTGAATTAGGTTTAGTGATTACTTCTGTTAGTAGTTCAACATTCCTTTTAACAGTTAGTTGTCCTGCATCTAAACAAATTACAATTGTAGAGGTTTGTGTTTCTAGTGCAAATGAGCAAGGCTTATTAATACACAATGAACATAGATTTATAGCAGGGACTTTTGTTTCTCCTTTAAGTTCTACAGGTGTAGCGTTTGCTCAAGGTCAAGGGAGTCTAGTGGTTTCGTTTTATGAAAGTACTTTAGGTAATCAAGGTCAAGGACCAATACCAAGTACAGGTTCTAATATGAGTTTAGCATTTAGAAAACTACAAAATGACACTGCAGTTTTTGATACTGCTTCAAACAAATTTAGATTCTTAAAGACGGCTACTCAATATGTAAACACTCCTGCTTCAGTAGCAGCATTAATTGCAGCTTCTACAGGTTTAACTACAGATACTAGTTTAGCACCTAATTATTTTAAAGGTACTTTCTTGATGCCATCAGTGGCAACAAATGATTACTTATATATAATTTACGACTACAGAAAACCAACACTAATCGACTTATGCTACTCAAATGATGCAATATCATCTTGTTGTGGTTGTACAGGATAATCAAATAATATGGCAAATTTTTATATAGACGGAACAACATTAAGCAACTCAACTGCAGTCTTTCAAGATGGTGGTTTGACTACTTGTTCTCCAAGTGGGTTTTATTCAGACGGAATAATCTCAAGAGAGCAAGTAACTTCAGGTAACACTTGTTACTTGTTGCCTCAGCAAGCTTGTGCTTCTTGTGCAGAGCCTTGTGGTAATACAATTAATGGTTCAGGTGCTACAGGGTTATATGTTTTAGATTTAGATGTTGGAGGGACTAGTACAGATACCGGTGCAATTATAGTTCAGTTTGACCCATTCGGTGTACCCGATGGTGTCTTAGCTACTTATGATAGTCAGCAATACAACAAGCTTAGTTCTCCTATATATGGATTAAGACAAAGTACTGTTGCTAACGCACCTACTTTTATTGGTGACTTATCTCAAGATTGTGGAGTTCAAGGAGGTACGACAGTTACCCTTCCTGTAAATAATTTTGTTGGAGGTTCATTTGTTCCTTCAGGAACTAGTCAGACCGTTGTTATACTACCGGGTCAAGGACAGTTAACAGGGGATGACCCGGGGAAATGTGTAATGGTTGTACCAAAAGCAAGTGCAACTCCTGCAACAATTAATGTTCAGTTTTTTGGACCTTGTTCAGGTACAGGTTTTTCAATTAGTGTGGATTGTCCTAGAAAGTTAACTCAGTTTGCAGGTTCTTCTACTGTTCAATCAACTGTAGATGCTGCTTGTGCTCAAGGTAATCTTCCTTCTACAGGAATTCTTACTGAGTACTATCATCAACCGGTTCCTGTCGGAGGAACACAAGGAGTTCCTACTACTAACGATTATGTATTTAATGACGAAAATGGAGTAAACTTTCCGGCAGATGGATGGTATTTACACTCAACAGGTTTTACCTATTTATTGACTACAGGAATAGTTACTGCAACTTCAGACAGTTGTAAGACAATTACTGTTACTGATTGTAAAGATAATAATTCATATACATTTAATGAGAGATTTGGTACTAATCCGGGTATTGGACAAGTGCTAGAATATAATAAAGTTGTAGGTGGTGTAACTGAAACTTCACATAGTTGTGGAACTATTACTTCACTTGGTTCAGGTGTAACTACAAATGGAATTCAAAAATCTATTTTAACTCGTGCCTGTGATGACTCAACTCATTGCCCACAATAATAAAATAAAATATGGCAAATAAAGTTACAAAAACAGACAGTTATACAGTATCATACGATTCGGGAGTACAAGGATTTCCATCTTTTTACTCTTACAATCCTGAGTATATGGTAGGAATGAATAATTACTTCTACTCTTTTAGTGGTGGTAATTTGTATAGACACAATACCAACACTACTAGAAACAATTACTATGGTGTTAACTACCCATCTGAACTACAGTCTGTATTTAACGCTCAACCATTAGAGAATAAACTTTTTAAAACAATAAACTTAGAGGGTGATGACTCTTGGGGTACTACAATAATTAGTGACCAACAAGATTCAGGCTTTATACTTGGGAATTATTACGAAGAGAAAGAAGGTTCTTTCTATGCGTTCATAAGAAACGATGGTTCTGTTCCTGCTCAATTAGATGAGTATGCTTTACGTTCTTTAAATGGTTTAGGTACATCATCTAATATAACTGTAGTTGGTACGGTAACAACAATTGATTATGCAATTTCTTTATTCATTGGTAATGTTATTAGTGTTGGAGATATGTTATATCATTCAAATCCAAATCCACAATTAGCAGGTCAAGTTACTGCAGTAAATCAAAACCTTCCTGCAGGTGTAAACCAAATTGTTATAAACACAGATGGAAACACTTTTGTTCCTTCCGTTACTCCTGCACCAACAACAGTTGCGTTTCCTAGTACCACAACATATACATTGTATATTAAGAATGCAGTTTCGGAGTCTCACGGAATACTTGGACACTACGGTGTTTTTACTTTAACTAACAGTAATACATCTAAAGTTGAACTATTTGCAGTTGAATCCGAAGTAATGAAATCTTTTCCATAAATTTAGTATCTTTGTGTTTAATGATATTCGACATAAGACCATTAAATTCTGAGGATTACGATACCATTCTAGTAGATTGGTGGAAAGATTGGGGGTGGACACCTCCACCTAAAGATTTTTTACCGGATAACGGTAAAGGTGGTATGATGATATTAGACGGAGATGTTCCGGTATGTGCAGGTTATATATATATGACTAACTCAAACGTATACCTTCTTGAGTTTATGATATCAAACAAAAAGTATAGAAAAAAACCACATAGAAAAGATGCTATGGGGTTGTTAATTGAAACATTAACTAATATAAGTAAGAACCAAGGAGCAAAATATTGCTACTCTTTATTAAAACATAAATCATTAATGGGAACATTTGAATCATTAGGTTATGTAAAGGGAGATTCTAACACATTTGAAATGATAAAAAATTTATAATTATGGCAGCAGCAACGGCAATAGCAGCAGCAGGATTAGCAATATCAATAGGAACAACTACTGCATCCTTCGCTCAAGCAAACAAACAAAAGAAAGCACAAAAACGAGCAGAGAGAGATGCTGATAAAGCAATGCAAGCAGCACGAGGGAAACTAGATGTTAATTTTGCAGAACAACTTTCTGTTAAGAAAGAAGCTTACGATTTAGAAAGAGAAGCTATGTTGGTTCAGGGAGCACAAGCTACTGAAGCAGGTGCAGAAAGTGAAAGAGGTTCAGCAGCAACTGCAGGTAGAGTATATGCAGCACAACAAGCAGGGCAAGGTGGTATAAGAAGTGCAATGGCTGATGAGATGACTAACATTGAGCAGCAAGTTGTAGATGAAGATTCAAGACTAAGAGATTTAGATGTTGCTTTAGATTTAGAAGAAGTTGCAGGTAATCAACAAAAGGCAGCAGATGCTCAGAAAGCAGCAGCACAAGCCAAGGCAGCAGGTATACAAGGCATAGCACAGACTGCTCAAGCAGCAGCTTCGTTTGTTCCTTTATACTCACAAAATAAAAGTGCTCAGAAAGCAGCTATGCAAACTGCAGCAGATAAAGGTGCTTACGATGGTTTATCGGTAGCAGGTCCTAAAAAAACCAATATGTTTAATAAAGGACAACAAGCCTATACAGGAAAACAGGTATCTTCTTTAGACTTTAATAATATGTCTAACAGAGAGTTTAATCAATTTAATAAAGCTTATGGTGCAGGGACAGGACCTGATTTATTTAAAGCTAACGATTATATTAGTGCATATAAAAATCCGTTCGACATTTATATACCTAAACCACAATAAAATAGAATATGGCTACAGCATATAAGTACGTTAAAAGAGACGCAGAAGACCAAATCAATTGGGCAAAAGTCGGTCAAGACTTTACCACTATGCTTGACGAAGAGGTTCAGGGTCGTAAGGATAAGAAGCAGGCAATTGATAACGCTACTCGAGAGTATCAGAAAGTATTAAATAACGTACCTTCAGGAGAGAATAGTAATCTTAATGGTATGGCATTAGGGTTTTCTGCAGATTTGCAAAAGCAAATGTTAATGCAAGAGACTCTTTTAAAGTCAGGTAAGTTAGACCCTCAGCAATATACTATTATGAGACAAAATCTTACTGATGGAACTGACCAAGGTTTTGGTTTATACCAAGATTATAATACTGAGTACAGTGCTAAAATGGAATTGCTTAGTAACGATTTGCCGGTAGGAGAACAATTATCAGCAGTAGACTTAGAGATAATGGCAAACGCAGAAGGCTTTGCTAACTTTAATGATAGCAAGTTAGTTATCAATCCTGAGACTGCTCAGGTTATGATGGCTACTATGATACCTGACCCTAACTATAAAGGAACAGGTACTGCTCCTTTAATTCCTAATCCCGACCCAAACAAATTAGTTTCCCCTGCAAATTTAAAAAACAGAATAAAAACTAAAATATTAAAGTATGATGTAGTCGGTGCAGCAGAGACTTGGACAGACAGTCTAGGTAAAGATGTGGTGCAAACTGTTACGGATATGGGTAGTAAGTATACTGCAGGTACGCTTTTAAAAATAAGTGACATCACTGCTAGAAAAGGTGGTATTAAAGATATGGACCCAACTGAGTTAGCTAACTTAGCAACTGAGTTAGGTGTTGAGGCAAAAGATATAAAAGCTTATTCTTTATACCAAGAAGCACAAAACAATTGGGCAGACGGTCAAATAAGTAATGATACTTTTTCAGGTGCATCTGTTCTTATGGACTTTATTGATTTTACTCCTGACGGAAAAGAATACACCACTACCTTTGATGCTTCAGAAGTTTATAAAGCAGATGCCTCTACTGAAAGTGGTTTTGAAGAAGATGCAGATGGGAACCCCGTAAGACAAGATGGTAAAGACGAAATAATTCTTTTAAGGAATTCAAATGGAAGAACTGTTTCAGACCTTTCTGAGACACAAAATAATATTGCTAAACGTGCATTAAAATCTCAGACAGGAATACAAGTAGACAGAGAAGAGATTGAGACTACTCAGCAAATGAAAAATGATATTAAGCCAAATGCTATTCAAGATAAGAATACTAAATTGAATTCAAAACAAGATAATGTTTATAGCAATGTTGCTAAACTTTATTATGGAACTGATGCAGAAGTAGATGAGGCAATTAAATTCTTAAGAAGTACTAACCCTGATATTACAGATATTGATAGAAATGGAGAAGATGTAATCGTAAGATACGCTAATGGTAAAACAGAAACCATTCCTTTCAATGGAACAGGTGGAGAACAACTAGGACAAAAATCTTGGGTAGATGGTTCTGCTAATTTCTTCTTAGGTACAACAGATAAAATTACAGACATCAATAAAGTAAGTGATAGGTCTAAAGTTGATTTAACTAGAGAGTTGAATCTAGTTTCATTAGGATACGGTGGAGAACAAGTAGAAGTAAAAGATGATTTAGAAGCAGCTTATATTGCTAAAATCAGTGAAGGTCAACCGGCTCCAAGTACAACATTAGTTTCAGATAATGAAAACGAATCTAGAGAAAACTTAGCTAATGTCGTATCGGGTCTTCCGGGACTAACAGGATTTACAGTAGCTACGGCAGAAATGGGTAGTGATGTATTAGTAATTAAGAATGCAGAAGATAAAGAAGTTTCTAGAATTAATTTAGACCAATCTACATACGGAACTAAAGCCAAGTACAATGCAGCAATGGCTACGTTTATGGATAGTGTTTATGCAATGTCTAGTAACGCTACATCTGCAGAAGATAAATCCTTAAAAGTTGGTAAGAGAAATAAAGAAATGAGTGGCAGAAAAACTTTAAGAAATCAGCCTGACAATAACGTAGTCACTACAGGTGGTGTCAATGGAGGTCAATATAATCAATAGAACAAAGAGATGAACGAACAAGCATTTAATGATTTGTATGAGCAGTTTGTAACAACAGGTTATAGAGGAGCGAAGTCTGACTTTAAAAATTTAATGTCAACAAACCCTGATGCCTTTAATGAAGGGTTCGGAGAGTTTACAAATACAGGATACAACGGAGATGCAGATGCTTTTGCAGCTTTGATTGGGGTTGTTAACCCATTAAAAAAAAAAGAATCAACCGAAATTACTACGGATTTTTCTTCGGAAAATGGTTCTTCGGATTCGTCAGAAAATCCACCAACTAACGACTCTATACCTGAAGCAGATTCAGCCAATGTAGATATCCCTGTTTTTGACCCAAACACATTTGACTTTGGAAATCCCGGAGAAGTAGTAGGTCAAGATTCTAGAGAAGATGGTTATAGAGACCCTTTGAGTTCGCAGGGTATGTATCCTGAGATGGAAACTTTAGAACGAAATAGAGACCAACAACGTGCTGACTTCCAAGCTACAAGTGAAAATATCCAAAGTGAACAAGCTGACTTAGAAGCACAACAAGAAACAGAAAGACTTGCAGATATTCAGGCAAGAGAAATAGCTGAAGCACAAGCTTTAGGTATAACAAGCAGCGAAGGTTTTGTTGCTGATATAAGCAAGATAGATGCTGCCCTTATAGATAAAGAGGAAGAAGAAGTTGTTCCTTTTCTAATAGACAACTTTAAAAAATACGGATTTGGGTTTGAGGAAACAGGAATTGGTGATGCAGTAATTGTAAACTCACCTGACGGTGCTAATACCATTACAATAAACCTTGACCCTTTTACAAATTCTACAGAGATTACTGAAGCACAAAGGCTAAAGAATTTTATTAAAAATAATATTACTGAATTTGAGGAAGATAATCCTGTAGCAGATGATGTAACTAGTGCAATCAGAGCAAAAAACTTAAGAGAAGTAGGTAGAACAAACAAAGGTGGTGGACATTCTACGACTAAGTTTCAGTCCGGAACATTAGATGGACAGAACATAGTTATACCAACCCTGTTCCCTAAAGACCCCGATAGCTATACATCAAACCCATTGTATTGGGATGAACTACCTTTTAGACAAGCTTTAAAACTTGCTCAAGATAGAGGTGAGGTTTTTAAATTCGATACTAAAGAAGAAGCAGATGATTTTGCTGCAGGTTCTTGGAAGAATGTAAGCACACAGGATGCTGAAGCTAAAGCTTTTTATGATGAAAGAGGTTTAGATTATAATCGAGAACGAAAGGTTGTAGATGAGTACGAAGAAACAAAAGGCTTAAAAGATTTCTTAGACAACGACCCTACGTTTAGACAAGAGAATTTATCTCCGGCTGACCAACAAAAGTTTTCTAGTTTATATATTAATGGAAAGCTTCGTAATGATTTAGATGAGGTTAGAAATGATGTTAACGCTAAGTATGAAGCAATCAAAGATGATTACTTAAATGATGACGGAGAATTGGTTCGTGAAGAATTTGATTTGTTTTTAGCAAAACAACATAGAGCAACTGCAGGACGAGCAGTAAAAGTTAATCGTGCAGCAAAAGAAGAAAGAGATAGAATTGAAGAAGCTTCTTTAATACAGTTTGGTGTTAAGGCAAACAACTTAGGTTCGATAGTTCCTAAAGATGAGAATGAAGCAGCATTAATAACTCAAACACGAAAGGCATATCAATTAGCTTTAACTCAGTCAGAAAAAGCAGCAGATGTTTACGAGAACTCTCAGCTTTATTATACAATGAAGCACGACAAGAGTGCACAGATGGAGTACTCAGACAATTGGGATGGCTTTACTGCAGAAATTCAAAACGGTTTAGCTAGAGGTAGAGCAGGAGATATTGTTCTAATGGCATCAATGTTCCCTGAATTAATGGGTGGGTATGATTTAGATGACCCTGAATCTACTATGAAAGCTGCTGAACAAATTGTAGGATTCTTAGAAAATAGAGCAAGCACTAAGTCTAGAGTATTGACAAGGTGGGGTAACGCTAACGGATTTGACGAAGCTTGGGATGTTATATCAGATAACCCTTTAGAGTGGGCAACAACATTAGCAGGACAGAGTTTGGCTATGATGGCTCCCTATGGTTCTAAAATTATAGCAAGTTCAACTGCTACCGGAATAGGTACAGGATTTGCAATTGGTTCTACAGGATTCGTTACAGGACCCGGTGGTGTTGTAACTTCAGGAGCAGGTGCAGCAACGGGTGGTATTTGGGGATTCAGAACAGGTTTTGCAGCAACATCAGTAGCAATGGAATATACCAACGCAATGATAGAGGCTATGTCAAATCAAGGTTATGATATCTCAGACCCTGAGTCAGTTGCAGGAGCATTAGGAGACCAAGCCGTGTGGGATGAAGGACTAGAAAGAGGATTAAAAAGAGGTATACCAATTGCAATTGTAGATTTAATTACTGCAAAACTCGCAGGTAACTTACTTAGAACAGGTTCGGTTGCAAGCAGAGGTAAAAGAATAGCAGCACTAACTGCTGAAAGACTTATTGCTGACCCGTTTGGAGAAGGTGTTGGAGAAGGTCTTGCACAATTAAATGTAGGTGATGATATAGATTGGAAAGAAATTGTTGCAGAGATGGGTGGAGGTATTGGAAACAATACATCTAATATGGCTATCAATTTAGCTTTAGAGGTTAGGTCTAAAAATGATTTAGAGTTAGCTACCAACCTAACGAACATAGGATTTATGTCAAAAGAGTTGTCCACTAATGGTCAGATAATGGCTTGGGCAAACAATATGGAGAGGTTAGGTAAGATAGATGCAGAAACAAACCAACTTATACAACAGAACGTAGGTGTTAGAAAAACTGCAATGGAATTATTGCAGACATCTAAGTATGGTAAAAGATTTAGAGGTAAAAATGCATCAGCATTAGAGACCAGAGTAATGACTTTGCTTCAGGCTAAAGAAGAACTATCAAGTACACCAAACAGAAAAGCAGTCTTTGGTCCTAAGATTAAAGAAATAAATGCAGAGTTGGCTGAAATTATTAGCACTAAAACTTTACTTGATTCTCAGAGCGAAACTAGATTAGCAGGAGAAGGTGTGTTGTCTCCAAGCGAACAGAATGCAGGAACAGATTTAAGAGAAGGAAAACAAACATATAGAATTAGAAAAGGATTCCAAGGGAAGCTAGGTAGGTTTACTGAGGTTTCTAAGGAAGAGTTTTTAAATTACATTAATGCATTAGACCCAAGAGACTTAGGTCGTTTAAATGCATCTATTGATAATGATGATGAAACTGCTCAGTACTTAGCCAATAAAATGGTTGAAGCAAGAGTTACTCCGATTCAAGAGAAAACAAAAATATCAGATGACGGAAGTCTTGTAGTTGACGAAGGGAATATTGAAACCCCTCCTACTAAAGAAACATTTGCTGAAACTGAAGCTACAACAGATGTTACAGAAACATTTGCTGAAGATGGTGTGTCTTCAAAGACACAAAATAATGAATCAGCAGTAATTGATAATGATGTTATAGCACAAGAGGTTTCTGATTTAGAAGCATCTTTAGAAGGTAAAACTCCAAAGGTTGACTTTAAAATTGAAACTGATAATGAAAATAATAGTGATAACGTAGGACCGGATGAGTTAGATATAACTACAGAAATTAACGAGATAGAATCTCCTAATGTAGAAACTGTTATAGAAAGCACAGAAGAGTCATCACCTATAGATATAACTGAATTAAACACAAGAACTGACAACCCACTTAAGATTACTAAACTAGAAGTAATCAAAGGTGTGCCAAGTATTTTTACGATAAGCGACCAATTAACTACGGGGAACGTAGTCAATTCAACGACAGGCAACACAATAGATAACTTAAAAGGAGCCGTAGGATTTAACGGAACAACAGGAAATGAAAATGCAGCGTGGGCAAATGTTACAGAGAAAGAAGCACAGACCACAATAAATAAAGCTGAACAAGTCTATCAGAATAATAAAGAAATATTTGACACTTGGTGGGCAGCTAATCCTGAATACAATGGCTTAGTGCCAATGAATGTAGTCAAGATGGGTGAGCAAGCTATGGTATCTAATGAAGCAGTTGCTAGAGTATTGCTTGATAATATTAAAACACTCCCTGAGTCAAACAGAAAGGCAGCTATACCTGTATTAAAATCAGAAGTTGCTGCTGCAATTGCTAGACAAGAAGCTAAGACTAACCCAACAAAAGAGTTGGGAGAGTTTCAGCAACTACAAGAAGTTATTAATAAAGCTAATCCTCAAACTTTAGATGATGTTTTAAGTAATGAGTTTATTCAAAACCTTCCATTACCGGTTAGAAGTCATTTAATAAAACTTATTACAACAGGTAAGGCGAATACTCCTAATCAGAAATCTAAAAAAGCAGGGACGGTTAATGCTAAAACAAAAGCAATCCCACAAGTTTTACTTAAAGGTGTAAGCAAGAATACCAATGTAATTAATCTTGGTGTTATAACTGACGTTGTAACTGACCCACAGTTAAGAGATGTTCCTATTGGAAGTGTAATATCTGTAGTTGGTGTTGATGTTTTAAACCCCGGTATAGTTGAGACTACACATCCTAATTATAAATTTGGAGTTAAAGGAAAGTCTATAGGTATCTTAGAGAACCCTCAAGATATGTCTACAGTATATCCAAAAGCTTATGCTAAAGTGTTTTCAAAACTAATTGAAAGCGAAACACAAAAGACAACAGAGGTTTCAACTGACACTGATAAACAAAAAGCTAATAAGAAGAAACCAACATCCACGAAAACATTAAGAGCACAACAGACAGGAGTAGGAATAGGTATACCATCATTTGATTATGTTGGTGCTATTGCAAACGCAAGTCCTACTAACGTAGATAAGCTTAATGCGTTTATGAATATTTCATTTCCCGGTGTTGTAATTAACACTGATGCTAATTCATTTAATAATGTAATGGCACAACCTAGTGTTACTCAATATTTAAAAGGAAACGAGATAGTATATGGTGTTACTGTAGACGGAGATATTTATATCAACCCTGAAGTACACAACTCGCAGTCTTCTTTATTCAATACATCCATTCACGAGATGGGTCACGTTTGGACAGACTACTTACAGACAACTGAGCAAGGGAGAAAAATATACAAGCAGGGTGCAGAATTAGTGCAACAAACTGATACTTTTAAAACACAACTTGAAAGATTTAATGGTGATGTTACTAAAGCCACTAATGAAGCAATGGCTATTTTAATTGGTAACAAAGGACAGACTATTGCAGATGCTGCAGTTAAATCTAAATTTCAAGAATGGCTTCTTGGTATGTGGAAATACATACAGAAGAAGTTTAAACTTTCTACAGACTTAAGTGAACAAGAGATTCAAGACTTAACACTAGACCAATTCTTAGGAACTGCTCTTGCAGATATTTTTGCAGGTAAAGAAACCAAGATGACGGATGAACAGATGATAGCTTTAAAGAATCCTGAAGCGATGTTTAGTTCTAATATCTCTATGGAGAGTATTATTCAACAAGGTAGAGAACAGTTCTTAAATGATGAGTCTATTAGAGTGGTATTAAAACAAAGAGGATTTAAGATTAAGGATATAAATAACGCTATGGTTATTAATATAGACTTAACTAAGCCTCTTCCTAGAGAGTTTGGGAATGTAGACGGTGGAGCAAAAGTTGGATTCAAATTATTTAATGAAGTTAGAACAGAGATAAATGAGTATGCTTACTCAGGAAGTAAAAGAGAGGGATTAGGAGTTCCTGAAAGAACTAAGTCGTTTGCTGATGTAAGACAAAAAGCTTTAGACCTTTTGAAAGCTAACCCTATCTTCAAGGTTCAACCCGAACAAGTACAATTAGAGTTGACAGTTGCATTAGATAGAATGCTTGGCATTAGAACTAATCAGAAGGTGGCTAAAGAGATTGGACAAATTAAAAACAACCTTAAGCAAAGAAAGATTAGTGCTGACAATATCGCTGATGCTCAAAGGAGAATGAGAACAGTTATTAGAAAGCTATTGCCTCAGTCTAAGAACTATAGTAACAAAGCTATCAATAGTTTATTGAAAACTGTAAACACTACTACTCCTGCCAACTTTGTTGGAAAGGTTAGCGAAGTGTTAGAGCAAGTAGAAGCACAAAGATTAGTGCAACGAAATATCTTAATAGATAAGATAGCTAAGTTAGTTAAAGCTAAAGCTAAAAAAGGAAGAACTGCTAGTGGTAAAAGAAGGTCAGCAGGTTTAGATGCACCGGGACAAAGTTACTTTACTCAAGTAGAGAAGGTGTTGAACGCAGCGAAGAAAGGTGATATAGATGCGTTGGTTGCTCTACAGAATTCTATTAATCCTGAAGCTTATGAGCAGGTTTTAGCTAAAAAAGAAGCAGGGATAAAGTTAACATCTAAAGAACAAGTGTTACTCGACAGACAATTAGCCATAGATACATTTGGCGATGTATTAAATATGGACTTACTGCAGGTGGAGGATTTATTTGTAGATGTTAAAGCAACAAGAGCAGAGTCAATAGCAAACTTAAACAATCGTAGAAACACAAGACGAGAAGCAGTTAACGAAGTTAAAGCAGAGTTTGAAGCTGAGATTAAAAACAATTATAATTTCTTGTTTGATGAAGACGGTAATCCGTTAAACAAAAATCAAATAAAATCAAGGAAAGATAGAATAGCAGAAGGCTTTGAAGAGAGTGGTTTGTTTGGAGGTTTAAGAGAATTCTTTAAAATATTTTTTGACGGTGAAAAGTTAACGTCAAATGGTGTAACTACATTCTTAGAAAACAATATAGCACACCTTGGTACTATAGCTAGGAAACTAGATGGTAACACAAGAGGTATGTTTACTAGAATATTCTTTGACAGACTGAATGACTTTGATGAGAATACTCTACAAGGAATCAGAAGGACTGAAAGTCAAATGAATGCAATGTCTCAATCTACTAACAAAAAAGATTGGAGTGATTGGAAGTATTCTTTGGGTGTAGAGACACAGAAGTTTTATATGGTAAATAGTAAAACGGGGAAACCTGCCGTTGGAGGTTTTAATACTTTCAATAAAGACCAAGTAATGAGGTTATATGCTTTATCTAAAAATGAGATACAAGGAAGAAAACTAGAGAGACAGAAATTTAATGTTGAACAAGCAAAGAAATTTATAGGTCCTGAGAATGTGGCTTTAGTAGACCAAGCAGTTGACTATTTAAGTAATGATTATTTTGAACAAACTAATGATGTATATACACAGGTAAACGATATAGGACTTGGCTTTGTAGAAAACTATTTTCCAACAAGAACAATTCAAGACCAAATTACTGCTGAGATGATTGGTGAAGGACAGTTTCAAAACATTTTTGATACAGAGTTCTCGCCTGCTTTTAAAGAAAGATTTGACAAAACAAATGATGTTGAAATAGGACAATCGTTTAGTGAGGTAATGGAAGACCACGTTAATCAAATGGAGAAGTACAAAGCTTATGCAGTTGGTGTAAAAGAAATGAGTCAAGTATTAAAAGACCCATCGGTTAATTTACTTTTAACGGAAACAGGATTAAAGGGTTTGTTCTTATCTAATTTAAACTACGCAATCAACCCTGATTCAGGACCACAGGTTAAGCAAGATGCAGTAACTTATTTACAAAATAGATTTACAGGTTTTGCTTTAGCACTTAAAGTTGTTCAGATACCTAAGCAAATGTCATCGTTTGTTCAGGCATTTGAGAAATACTCTGCTACTCCTCAACCGAATAAGATTCCGGGATTAGATTTAATTGGTTTTACTTACGATTACTTTAAGGTTATAGCAAAACTATCTTCAGAGATAAAAGAATCTAGAGATATTTCTGCAACCTTTGATGCTCGTTTAAAGAAAGGTTTACAAGGAGACATCTTTGGTCTTGAATCAGGAAGTAGAACATACAAATCTACTAAGGCAAATCAAGGTAAGAAAGGTAAGATATCTAGAGGTTTTGAGAAAGCAAAAGGATTTACAACAGTAGCCGGTGATATACTCGGTGTACTTGGTTACAAGGCAGTATACAATAGAAATATTGCAAACGGTATGGGTAAAGCAGAAGCTTTAAGATTGTTTAATGAGTTCAATTCAACTCAGCAAACTAGAAGAGCAACTGAAAAATCTCCAATGCAGCAATCAACAAATGCCTTTAACAGATTCTTTACTATGTTTGGTAGTTCATTATTTCTTATGATGAATAACGTAGGTCAATCGGGAGCAGCAATCGTAAGTGGTAAAGCAACGAAGTCAGACTACAGAAAGTTTGTTCTTAATTATGCCGTAGCCAATGTAATGTTTACAATGATGTCTTATGCACCTGCATTACTTGTAGGTAAAGGAGATGAGCGAGACAGAGCATTACGAGCATTAAGAGATGCAGCATTAGGATTAAACCTTCTTTATTCTATTCCAATTTTAGGAGCAGGAATAGAGACTGCAGTAGCCAAGATTAATGGGGAAAGAAAACCTATTAGTGATGGTGTTAATCCATTGACATCTGTGGCTAGAAAAATAGAAAAAGCTTATAAAGAAATGGAAGAGGACGGTTCAGTACTATCAGTAGTTCAACCTGTTGTCGAAATCATTGCAGGTATGCAGTTAGATGCACCAATAGGTGTTGCTAAAATTTTAGGTGGAGATTTCTCTGATGAAAATATTTATGATGCTACAGGTGTTACACCATCTTACAGACCGGGATATGGAACGAAGAAGAAAAAATCAACTACTACTAAGAAAAAGAAAACAAGTAAGGCTGATTTAAAAATACTAGACCCTGATTTATTTGAAGATATATACGGGAAAGGTTCAGACAACTACGAGAGAGCACAAGAGTTGAAAGAAATGAAACGAGAATTAAAAGAGGAGTTAGAAAATTACTAAATTATGCCATTCGAAAAAGTAGGTAAAAATAAAAACGTAAGTCCAAGTGGTAGAGTGTTTACTGATGCACAAGTAAAACTCTACTACGCAACAGATGGGTTTAAAAAATCTAAACTATCAAAGAGTGGTAGGAAGAAGAGGAAGAATAAAAAGTAAATCTTTTCCTTTAGTTGTATCAAGATATGATACAATCTTTTTAATGTGATGCGTTTTAGCAAAGTCTGTTTGAGATGGTAAGCTACGCTCTTCCCATTTAAATTTAATCCCTGTTAAATAGAATGCCCATACTCCTCTAGGTGTAGAGTTTATATATATTGGTATTGTTCCTTCTTTGTCACAACGCTCCATCATAGCATCGTATTTTGATTTCTCTATAATAAGCTTGGTATAGTGTTTACGTCTACACTTTAACTCTATATGACTCCTAAACAAAGGTGAATAACAATCGTACCTAGATGTTGGGTTATCCGAGGGTAATAAATCCTTAATAAAATACTTTTTTATAAAATCAAATAATTCTTGTTCTTTAATAAATTGAGTGTATTCATATGTCATCTTCAACCGAACTTGATATCTCTTTTAGTATTGATTGGAGAGTATGTATTTGTGTCTTAAGAGTGGGGAAATCTCTATCTACAAGTGATTCGTAGATGTGGTCTGTAGAGTCGTGGATGTTATCCATCAGGTAGTTAATGTGAGTTATACGCTCTTTATCATACGCTGATGTGTCGTCCATTTTTTATAGGGGTCCTTTTGGTTTATCTAAGTCCATTGTCTGAAGGAACAATGTACCCATATTATTATCTATTGTTTTTATAGCCGTGTAAATTTTTCTTGAAGCCTTTCTTACCTCTAGCTTTGCTGCTTTGGTACTGTCTCTGCCTATGTTGCAATACATATTGCAATCCATTCGCAAAAGTTCATCTTGTTTTTTTCTGACTGACCAAGTTTTGTATCCTAAAACTTTCTCAATATCAACGATTGTATACACCATTATAGAATCTATTCAATTTGTTGAGGATATCTGCTTCTGTATTTGGTCTTGTTCTTAGAGATATCATTTGGTATATTTCACCTAATCTTTCTTCTTTTCTCCTGACTGTAGCTAATTCGTCAACAACAACATCTAGTTTCGAAGATAGTTTTTTATTTTCAAATCTCAAAGAATAAACTTCTTTTTTTAGTTCATTTTCCGACAAATAATAAACAGGGTCATATTCCTTAAAATACTCTGACCTAATTCTTTCATAGTTATTTCTTAGTGCTGCTTCTGATTTTAGATACCAAGGAAACTTTTTAAAGTAATGCAATATGCTTGCGTGATTCATTCCCATATACCTAGATATGGCACTGCATCCGTAACCCTTTTGTTTTAACAGGTTTGCGAATATCATCTTAGAATCCACAACGTGCTGCATTCTATTCTTATTGTTCCTTACTACTACTCCTGTTTGTACCTTTATTATCTCGCTGAGGTGTAGAAACTCCTCCTCTTTCAAGTATAATGTCTGTAATGGTTTGTCCATTTAAATAAGATTTGATTGATTTGTTTTTATTGATTGCATCTAAATACTCATTGACTTCTATTATCTCTATGTCAACAAGGATTGGTATGTCTAGTGATTGTTTTAAATATTCTACCACAAAAAAGGTAGGCTCTTTTTGAGCAACGACCCCGTAAACTGATTGACTCCAACCATCTCTGCAAGGTAAACGATTAAGTACTGAGAGTATTTGACCTATGATTACTTCTGCCTCGCTTACACTAAACTTTCTAAGTTGAGCAAAAAACCAATCATCTATTTCGTAGAGAACATTATCCTCTAAATACTTCAGTTCTAAATCCATATTCTTCTAATTCTTTTAATCTATATTCTTGTAGCTTCGATACCTTTCCCTTCGGTGTTTTTATTTCACTGAATATAACTCCACAGTTGGGTGGTATAGCTAACACATCCGGTATACCATTCTTGTTTGTTTTAACCAACTTCAAGACATAGTAACCTTCTGCTTCTAATTGTTTAATTCTTTTTGTCTGTATTTGTTGCTCTGTCATTTTGGTAGTCTAAATAAAATCCTAATGCTACTATCAAGTTCATACTAATAGAAGATAGCAGTTCGAGAAAGCTGCCGAGTGAGTGGATGGACAGATGAATATGTCCTACAACCCAAAAGGGTATTGCTAAGTTTTGACTAATCCAAATGAGTAAAAACTTTAAGAATCTCATATCACAAAGATAACAAATCCTTTTTGAAATGATTTACGGTGTAGTCTTTCTTCTTGCTAACTGCCTTGTAAATAGTATCCTCTATTCCTCCTTCTGAGAATACCCAATATATATCAGAGTGCAACCTTTCTTTAGTTGTCATCCTATCCCTTGATTGCCAATAACTTGTAGCACTAAAGTCTATGTTGTAATACACCAAAGCTTTTGCTTGTCTTAAGCTTATGCCTTCTCTTCCTGATACAATTTGTAAAGCAATAGATTTATCTGTGTCTTCAAAGACACTAAGTTCTGTGGTTAGGTTTTCTTTTCCATAGACCTGCATTAAAGCGTTGAGTTCTTCTTTAAATTTATAGAAGATTCCAATCTTTACGTCTGCAAAATTGTCGTGTATGTACTCTGCTTTTGACACATCTAATATTGTTGAGTTGCCTGACTCAAACTTTACAGTCCCTGAATATATTTGGTGAAGCTTCATCATTAGTTTCACCGGAGTGTCACCAAGTATGGTTTCTTCTTTGCCTTCAACAACCAAATGTTTCTTTAGCTTGTTAGCAATCTGATAGGTGAGTGGTTTCATTTTCACATACAATGTATGCTCTTTAGTGTTGACCTTAAAGCCTGCCTCTTTTTGTGAGTAAGCAATTGTAAATGGTTTCATTACATCTATTATAGATTGTAGTCCATCGTGATAGTCGTTTATGAATAACCCATTTATCTTTCTCTGTTTTACATTGACATACTTTTTAGAAAACTTATAAAAGTTAATGTACTCGCTGAATGGATTGTCACTTATGCCATACACTTGATGATACATCTGACTGTACGATTCAGGTGTAGGTGTGCCTGATAATAATATTACCTTACAAAGGTTTGACTTTATTAAAGTTGATATTTGTTTTGCTCTTTTACTTGGCTTTGGAAATGCTCCCATACAATGTGCCTCGTCTAAGATTACTAAATCATAATTACCCGGAGTGGGTAATTTGTGTAACGATTCATAATTAATTGTAGTCAAATCATAGTCAGGGTTAAGAAGTTCGTAATCACTTTCTATGCTGCTGATTGCTTTCTTCTTGGTAACAAACAAAACATTTTTCTTATTCATCAGCTTTGCTATACCCATACTCGTTAGAGTCTTGCCTGTTCTTACCTCCATTGTTAAGTATAAGAAGTTCTTTAGCAAAAGTATCTCTGCTCCTTTAATTATAATTTTACTTTGATAGTCTCTGTATTTAATTTTAGATATGGTTTTCATTTTGTTTTTATAATATTTTAAGCTATCAGTTGCTCGGGTGTCTATGGTAGAATCAAAGTTGTATGCTCTCTCTTCTATAAACTTTACATTCTTACCTCTTCCAACCTTTACTTTTTTTGTTTTAAATATTATGTTATAATATAATAAACATTGGTTATACATCATCTCGTCTGAGTAACCTAGGTTTCGTTCTACAACGTAATCTGTTTTTCCTTGACGTAGTTCCTTATTGCTATGCATTTTTTAAAGTCTCTGATATCTGTGTAAAAATTCATTAATGCTCTTATGTCATTAATCTTTGGTATTCTTCTTGAAGGATTATGAACAAAGAAAGGATAGTCAGTCAGCATTATGTCTTCCCAATCGTAGTTAAGTATTATAACTCGATATGAGTTCTCAAAAGCCATTACTACCCTTTCTTCTTCATTCATAAATCTATTTCAGTTTGACTCTTCGGCTTTGACATACTGAACCATCTACCTAGCATATCTCTACCTTCATCTACATCGCTGCTAACGAAGTTTCCATAAGCTATAAGCCATCTATAGAATCTTGTTCTACTTATAGTCATCTTAGCCTTTGGTGCGTAATCAGGATACTCGCCTATGAAGTCGAAATACAAGTCCTGCATTACTATTCTTGTACTGAAGTCAAGCTTCTCATTCTTCTGATGACCTGCAATCAACCCACACCATTCTATAAAATCGTGTGAAGTTTCAGCAGACAATTGTCTAATCTGCAAATTAACAAATTTACTTTTAACTAATCCTGTAGACAGGAAGTCCTGTAAACAAGAAGTCATATAGTTGTCGAACAAGCACCATTCATCTTCATTCCAATCAGCAAAGAAGTGTTTGCCAAACTCATCTAATGGAGTGAAGTTTTTGTTATAGTGTTGATGAAGTTCAATCTCCCACTTTCTTCTAACAAAAGAATTACCTGTACCCTTGATAGCATAGTTAGTTGTGATGGCAATCTTAGGAGACTTTGAGAATGGTATCTTAATAGCATCTTTGTTTTTCTTCTCCAAAGTAAGTCCTTCAGTAACTACACTAAACAATCTTTCAAAATCAAAATGTTTCTTTACATCATCAAAACAAAGTATTTGCGTGTCTGCTGATACTAACTGATATGGAAATGATTTCTCAAATGCGAATGCTTTACCATCTATCACAACAAGCTTCTTCATTTGATTCAATGCATTCATAAACAAACCCTTTCCTGTTCCTCCCTCGGGATTGTCAGATATAACCTCATCATTTAATATTACTGCCGGGCAGTAGCTTAAGTTTTTGTATCCGTGCATCATAAAACCTATCGTACTCTGCATAGTCTTTATCCTGTCTGCATTGTTACCACAAATATTTCCTATGAATACTGAGTAATCACATTGATGCATATCACATATCTTAAACTTTCTAGGTATGATGTGGTCTTTCCAAACATAACCTCCTAAGTCTAAGTAATCAATTGGCTCTATCGTTCCTTTCGAAATCTTTACGGCACAATTTTGATAATATAAATAAGCACTGTCTTTTGTGTCAGCTATAAAATAGATGTCTATAGTTGACAGTAGCGTTAAGAATTCTTCTCTGAAGAATCTAACTTGGTCAGCGAAGTAATTGTATACACTGATATCATCTAAGCCAATTAGATAATTAAGTATAAAGTCTTTAATTTCTTTTTCAGATGTGTGGTCTATCAAGTTGTTGGTGACCTTCACAAAAACATAATTCTTGCTTCCCTCGGGACAATACTTATAGAAACCATTATCCTCTAGGAATTTCTTAAAAGAATAGTGAACTATTTTTATTGTTCCTTTCTCATTCTTTTCCCAAAATGTTTTTTTCTGTTGCTCTTTCTCAATTTTATTTACAATGATGTCTATTGAATCACTGTCTACACCACTGTCACTAAGTTGGCTTCTTATCTCTTTCTTTGATACTCCCTGACGAAACTTATCTTTAATCCTTTGAAGTTTCTCTTCATCTTCATAGTATTTTGTACCGAAGTTAGCCGTGTTACTGTATGCACTGTCTATGGTTCTTGTTATTTCTGTCAAGGTAAACCCTTGAGTTGCATACTGATTTAAAACATATCCGGTTAATGATTTGTTGATTCCATAATCATTTAATGCCATAGCCAATACAAATACGCTTTGGTTTCTTTGACCTTCAACCATTGGATGATTCTTAGTCCACCACTTAATAAGTATCTCTACAATTTTATTCTCATCGCTGATTGGTATGCTAGGAGCATCTGTAGATTTATCTCGCTCTGCGTAGTCCGGTTCTGAGATTGTATCCCATACCATTGAATTCTTATTATAATGCAGTAGAGGGTCATAAGATTCGTAACAGACACGACTTACGTTCTTACACATCTTATCAAAATATGATGAGTCAAAGTATTTCTCAAGTGAGTTGAAGTAGTTGATGTGATTGTCAGGTAATGCCGGCACTTGTACAAGTACTTTTAGTCCGTTGCCTGATGGAGATATAAAAACTGCAAAGACATATTGGTCTTTGGTTAGTTTCTCTTTGTGTTCAAGTAATGTTTTCTTCTTCTCGTATCCATCGAAGTCCAAACATATTAATCCTGAATGTTCTTTAAGTCCTGCATCGTTTCGTTTGTTGAATATACCTGAGAAACATATTGCCGGTAATCTTTTCTTTAATTCATTTCTTTCAGACTTATCTTTTGTTTGTCTGATACTCTTTACTAGGTTCTTAGTAGACCCATCTTGTATCCTCTCTAGTATCTCCTCTATTGGTCGTATGAAAGGTGTCTCTGTTTCTTTAATATTCTTAAATATTGTTACCTGTTTTACTTGTTGTGTCATAAAAATGTCGATTTAATGTTGATTTGATTTTGTTAACTCACTGATTGTCAGTAGTTATGTTGATTATGTTAGTTATTTTCTTTATATAGGTAAAGAAAAGAAAAATATATATACTATTAAAGAGTATAGTTGATTATTTTTTCCGACAAGTAACATTGATTGGGATAAAAGAAAGGGAGACTATTGTCTCCCCTCTTAATATCGGTGTCTTTGAAGACACTAGAATGGCAAGTCTGCTGACTCATCCACTTTTTCTTCTACTTTTTTAGGAGCATCTCCTTGTGGTTTTGCAACCCAAGTATCTAACTCACAGTAAAAGTTTCCACCCTTTGCTCTTTTGATGTCTAGGTTTACCCATCCATTTTTAGCGTTGGTCTTTAGGAAAGCTATTGCTTCATCCACTTTAATTGACTGCTTCCCTACTACAAATTCAGGTGCGTTGTCGTTTCTCTTAAATGAGAAACCATCTGCAAAGATTTTTTCTTCTGCCATAATTAATTGATTTTAATTGTTTGTTCCAAATTAGTAATTATAAAGAGGATAAGATTGTCTTTCTCCTCACGAGTCTTGCATTCCATTGGAACTTTGAACCACTTAACTCGTTTTCGTTTAAAGAACATCGTTGATAAAATATTCGTTGATGTCCTCAGTTTTTTTATTCTCATTGAAGAACTTGTTATAAACCTCTATGGCTTTAATAACTTTCTGTTCTCCCCTAGCTACAAACTCTTCAGATGGTTTAAATATACCCAACCTCTTAGTTGTCTTGTCTACTACATAGAACTCTAATGGTAAGCCAAATAGTTTTTGGTATATGTAGCACTGACTATCGTAGTTGTATTTCCTAGCTGACCACTTAAAGTCATCTATGTTCCCGGTAGTTTTTAAATCAATAAGCTTGTCGGGACAAACGATGTCTGCCTTTCCTTTCCACATAACTCCATTAAACTCCTGTATAGATGGAACTTCATACTCACAACCTGTCTGACGAATACCCTCAAAGAAAGAATAGTTTTCCATCATAGCACTTACACAGTCTCTGATTTCTTGACCTTCCTTCTCCAACATTATGATTCCGTTAACTGCAGTCTCCTTGTAAGCTTTAGTGTTCCTTGATGAAACTTCTATAAAACTTGTTTCCTTAGCCTTCTCAGGCTCTAGAATAAGTTGATGAAAGTATCTCCCTTTATGAAAGTTTACATTGTCATCTTGTGGCTGCCTGAATTGTGTTGGGTTTTTAAGTAGCGTTCCTACATCTGAATTAGATATATAATTCTGACCGAACTGCCCGTAGTATTGCTCATCATCTCTGAGAGCATCTAAGATTTTTTCTCTATCGGTCATATTATTTAATTAGATTTTTGATTTCATTCTTGATTGGTGCAGTTAGAGTAAACCTTAAAGAAACTTTGTCTACAATACTCTTAAGACCTAATTGCTTGCTTTCAATTACAAACTTAGATACGTTCTTCCAATCATCTGAGTCCATTACTAATTCAGCTTTATCGCCTGTTGCCTTCGCTTTCGCTTTTGCTTTCGGTATAACCTTAACTTCTTCAGTTGGCATATCTTCTCCTGCATAGATATAAATTCCCATACCGAACATTGCTAGGTTCTTTACTAAGCACCTCATCATAGTTTTGTTGATGTCAAAAGTTGTGGCTGCAACGACTTCTTTCTCTCCATATCTAGTTGAGTAAGTGTAGTTGACTTTACGCATAGATTGATTCTTGCTATCCATAACCGGCAACCACATAGGTAATGTTTCTCCCTCTATAGTTACTTGTGTGTTACACATAAAACCCATCTGCTCATCATAAGTAGTCTCTAGTATTTCATACTTAGCATCCGGACAATTTCTTTTTGTCTCGCTCCAAGCAAATGCCCACGATAAATATGTTAGATTTCCTTTCTTCTCAACGAACTTGTTGACGTTGATTGCAGATAGTTTTTCAAAAGTTGTCTGCTTCTTTTTTGTTGGTGTTGACGTTTTTGCCTCCATAATTTAATTGATTTAATTTAAAATTGATTTCACTGTATTTTGCTAGCACTCTTTCTCGACTAGACTTTAATTGTTTTACCTGCTTCTCTGACTTTTTCTCACTGATATACTTTTGCATTCGCTTCTCAATGATGTCAAGCTTTATACGATAGTTAGACAAAGATAAGACATAAACTCCATATCTCCAACCATTTTGAATGAAAACATTTATTTGGTCTTCGCTTAGTTTAATGTAATAATCCCCTCCCATCATAGTGTTGAGGAATTGTATGTCTCCTGTATCGTTGTCTCTAACGATTTTGATTCCATACACCATCCTAGACTTGTATCCGTATGCATTGATTGATAAAGCATAGGTGTCTTGATTAGCTTCCTCAAAGATTTCTTGAAGCCTAGTACTCATCCTTTATTAAGTTTACTTCTTTAACATAGTCTTTGTCTGCTAACATCTTTTCTTTGACTACACTAATTCCGTGATGAATAGAAGAATGGTTTATTTGGTATCCATTCTCTGACATATACTCCTGAATATATACTATTCGCATTGGTCTTACAGAGCATAAGTAATATAGTAGATGCCTAGCATCTACCACATCTCGCCTTTTTGTTTTACTAAATAAGAGTTCTTGCTCTACATTAAATAAAAAACATACTCGCTCTACATATTGATTAAAAATTGTTGTCTTCATTATTTGAATTGGATTTAATTTTTGTTGTCCCGAAGATTTCTCCCCAAGCAACAAAGATTTCGTTTAACACTTGTTTTTGTTTGATGTGTACCCTTTCGATTTCCTGGTACTCGGCATCTAGAAACTCATCTAATGAGATAGGTTCTTTTTCACGTTCCTCTTGGAACATTTGGTTTGATTTTGACATTTGATTTGATTTTATTTGATTGAGTATAAAGATAAGGAAAGTTTATAACTTTTCCAAATTATGTCTAACTTTTATTTAGTGTCTTTGAAGACACATCTTTCTTTACTTGGACTCTATATAATATAAGATATCCTATAAGGTCAAGCATTGTGTCTTCGGTCTTGTCGTTCAGACCCATCGTCTTGATTCTGCTTAACTTGTCATCAAGCCTCGCTAAAATTCCTTCCTTTGGTGATAGCTTTGAAAAGATTTGTGGTGGCTTATTAGCAGTGTCTCCGTAAGCTTTATTTTTCTCAATAAGCAACATCACTACTTCTCTGCCTACCTCTTTAATTAGTTCTTCAGTTGTTTTCATAAAGTTTTTTATACATATATAGTTCAACAATTTGCAAATCCTTTGAGCGTTTGCCTCTCCCTGTCCCGTTCGGACGGTATAAAAACTTCCCGTCTTTCAGCATTTCTATGTAGCTTTTATCTGCATACATAATTACATCAGTTGTGTATTCGTGTAGTAGTGTTAAGTCAGGAGCGTAACTTATCTTACTGATAAGACCTGTCTCTTGATATGATTTAAAATTTAAGTGTTCCATTTGATTGTGGTTTTTGATTGATTAGTCTATCGAGTTCTTGTTGCAGTTTTTGAATCCTGTCCTTGTCTCTTCTTTTCTCTAGCTTCAAAGCAATTATTTGCTTTTGTATTGATTCTATAGTTGCCATATAATCCATTTAGTTTACCTCGTAAAAGTCGCATTCAATTACATCTCCGACTAACGGCTGCCCATAAATGTGACTCGCTTTATAGTTCGGTGGTAATTGGTCTAGCAACCCTTCTTCGTTAATGATTAGGATTTTTTTATCTTTCATATAAATGAATTCGATATATCCCTGAACGTGGTCTTGCATTTTTTTTAATGAGGAGATGTCTATGTTTGGTAGAATCTCCCCACTTGCTTTTATTAATCTTGCCATTGTTTAATTTGATTATGATTTATACGAAAGTACGAATTAATTTAGACATAGCCTATTTAATATCACTAATCTTTGCGTACCAATATCCATCTTTCATAAATTTTTCTGCATCGAAGAACCATTCTTCTTCGGTCTCTTCTAGGTGTCTGATTAGTCTCATCAACCCATCCTTGATTCCTGTATGCTCTGCTCGTGTATGACTATCATTAACCCATTCATCATCGGCTATAATGTCCTTTGCTATTCTTTTAATTTTATTTATGTTCATAATTATATTCTATTAAAGTTTAATATTTCTTCTTCCTTGAACCAATTCCCACAAGATGAGCAGTAGTAGTTGGCAAACCCATCGTGTTCCACATCATTGAAACAATCAATACAAGCATTGGTTTCATTAGTTGGAAAGTCATTGTCATTCCAACCGATGTCTATTGCTTCGTGGTATTCAGCAGTGTCGTAGCTTGTACTTTCTTCCGGTACGTTATCGTATCTTTTTGCATATGTGCTAAGATACTCTGCGTACATTTCTGTATCTGCAGTTACTTCTTTGGGATTGAAATACAACCAACAATTAACTGTTCGGTCTTTCAATGTAATTGGTATTACTTTCCTCGTGTACCATTGTGGATGTCCTTCTAGTTGGTCAACCTTTTCTAGTTGAACATCGCTGACCTTAAAAACATCTACAACAACATTGTGACCTAAACCTTTCTTGTCTACCATATATGGTAAGCCATCTACAAGTAATGGATACTTGTCTTGAGTTACACCTCTTCCTATATGTTTTGCATTTGTAAGGAAAGCATAGTAGTTGTTGAATCCTTTCTTAAGAGTTCCGTAAACTGCAATAAGATTGTCTTGCAATACATTTGCTTTGGAATACCAAACCCCATCTCTATATGTATATAGATTACGATTGTAAATTTGGAATGAACGAGTTCTAAGATTAACTGATACGAATCTAGAATCATAATTTTCTAATCGTGTCTTCCAATCTTGTCTAGGTGTTGAACCTAATTCAATTGCTAACGCTTTTGAATCACAGAGTTCTGCACTACCTAAACCTTTGATTGTTCCGTTGTGCATTAGCAGTTCATCTTTGTTGTTACCACAAATAAATGGATGAGTGTTTTCTCTGTTCACTGCTCCCATAGTTGCATACCTAAAGTGTGCAATGAATGGTCTTTCAGTTAACAACAACCGGTAGTCTTTTGACTTGTGATAGGTTACTTCAAAGGTGTCTAGCCAAATGATACCTAATCCGTGAGGATTAATTTTTGATGATGTCTTGGCAATTTCTTCCGACATCAAGTTTTCTTTTTGCTTAATAATAATTACGCACATAATTTGATTTGATTTGTGAGGAGTGTCTTTGAAGACACAGACCTCTGATTGATTTATACAAAGATACGACTAAATTTAGACATAGCCTAATCATTTGCTTCTTTTATTTGGTTTTTAATTCGCTCCCAATACTTTATGGTAGCTTTCTTTTTGTCGCCTCTTCTTCCACCATTCCACCTGCGTGCAACAGTCTCAAAGAATTGCATCTGACTCATTCCCTCGGGATTAACTTGTTCAGCCATAATGTCAAACATATCTATTGACTTCTGTCTGTTCCACCTGTCTGACAATTCAAACCTCAGGGTCATTTTGTTTTTCTTTAGCACCCGGTTAACTTCCCGGAGCATTATTGGTCTAATCTGTAGAACTCCGACTGCCTCTTCTTTAATGTTGTATGCAGATGAATATCCTCTACTCTCTATGTATATGACTGCCGATACGAAATCTGCATAAGCATAATGCACAATAGTACACTTTTCGTACAATTTCGTGTCTATCTTAGTTGGTTTGACTGACCACTTTCTGACCACTTTTGCAGTGTCAACCAATGATTGAGGAGGACAAATTTCCTCCCCTTTCACCGGTGCAGTTTGTGTCTTTGAAGACACATCACCACCTACATATCCAATCACAGATAATGTTGTTAATAATATTAATTGTTTCATCTTTCAAGTCTTTGTTCATCAGCTAGGTCTTCCATATAAGACTCCTTCTGATTTTGTTCGTACTCGTAATCTTCTATGATGTCGCATTCATCTTGACAAGACTCACAGACAAAGTAATCGAACTCTAAAGCACTTTCGTACTCATCTCTATACTCTGCACCACAACAAGTACTTATCATTCCTGACTCATCAGGACTCGCTAATTTCCAATCATCGTAATTCATAATTCTTCTTGATTTAAAATGTCAACAGAGATTTTGTATCCCTCTCTTTTTAGGATTTTTAATGCGTATTTAATATTGGCTTTTTTACAACCGACTTCTCTAACATACGCTTCTTTGAACTCTTCCAATTTCGTTTCTGATTTCTGTGTACCATTGTACTTAAACCATCTTGGATTATTGCAATAGTATTGTGCGTACCTAAGTACTTTGATTTCTGTCCAAATAAATTTTGATTCCATTAGTTTTTAGTTTTTACTGCCGTTAATAATTCTCTCTTTATCCATTTGTATTCTTGAATGTAAATGGAATAGATTTTGTCGATGGCTTCCCATTTTGAATGTGCAGGTAGAACTCTAATTAGCTTACCGGCATATCTTACCTTATAGTAGTTTTGTCTTTCCATTATGATTTGATTTCGCTGATTAATAATGTAGCACTTAAGTAGATTAAGAATGATACAAAACCTACAAAGGTTAGGAATGCTATTGCTGATGACCAATTAACTACGTTCTCTACGCATACTAGATACATAACTCTTGCTACGTTGAAATAGATGAACAATGCAATTAAACTGATTGTTACTTTTTGAGATACTTTGATTACTTTTTTCATTGTGATTAGATTTAAATTTCTGTTTCGTTCTTCTGAACTCATCAGTACAGGCAATAACCTGTAGACAGAGGGAGCATCTCTGCTCCCTTGTTAGATTATCTACTTCCGTTCGTTAAAAGGTCTCTGTCGTACCACATCGTTTCGTTTAGTCTTCGCATTGGGTCAACATAGTTAAGCACCTCTCTGTTTACTTTACCTTTTAGAATCATCTTTCTAAATGATTTAGATAACTCTAGCTTTTTCTCTACCATTTCCATATCGCCATTATACATAGACTTGATGATTGGTGTAACTTTCTTAAGGAATGAATTATGGCTTCCGTTTGGATTGTTGATTGAAAAGTCTAGTAACTCATACATTAACTCATATCTTCTCATCATTTGCTTAACTGATTGAAACCTTGATACAAGTCTTATCTCAATGGTATTCCCTTTGTCAAGTACTGCTGAATACTTTCCGAATCCGTTCATCATATCATCTCTAGATGTTACGTTCTTATCTGCCATACACAGATTAGCTTTGCAATAGCCATTGTTAACTCTCTTAAAGAACAGAGAATAAACAATCCCCATATTTTTACGGATAGCTTGCATAACTTCAGCACCGGTCATTCCTTGCACTGCCATTGTGATATGTCCACCACATTGTAAATCGCTAGGAGATTTAGAATCTTCGATTATGTTTCTCGCTTCGAACATCATATTGAAGACTTTATTCCTCCACTTTCCAGCCGGTAGCAATGGCAAGATATTAGTGATGGCTTCATAGCCACAAGAACTATCACGTTCAAATCCTGCGAACAATGGGTATTCTTTTACTGCACCTCTACAAAACCTAGCTTTCTCTACTTCCATACCGATTGTAAATCTTGTTTCAGTATTACCATCTAAAGTGATTAGGTTTCTAGTCTTAGCTGATTTCAAGTTACTGATATCGCCATTCTTTGCTCCTTTGCTTAGGTCTCTAGGAGATGGAGAACGATGGTAAGATTGCATAGTTGCTCTGTCTCTTCTAGATTCTGTTTCGTACTTAATTTCGTTTGTCATTGTGATTGGGTTTTGTAGTGTCTTTGAAGACACAGATTAATTATTGATTGCGTTTTGTAAAAATTGGATAGCATTTGCTATTTCCTCTAGATTGTTTCCGGACACATTTCCTTGTTCATCTATTCTAACTGATAGATTACTTCCTTGAGGATTCTTGTAACTCATTACGAATGTGTAGTTGGTACGCTCTTGCTCTACTTCAGCACTCTCTATCGCTTCTGATTCA
>Ga0114915_1000135_pt1 | contig 34876 bp, 40 predicted proteins | sample MalvirAntarct_55_FD_87288 | JGI IMG/M metagenome (GOLD analysis project Ga0114915, IMG submission 87288) | Marine viral communities from the Global Malaspina Expedition - Malaspina viral metaG Antarct_55 | ecosystem: Environmental > Aquatic > Marine > Oceanic | place: South Georgia Island...
GTGACAACGTTACCTCAGTAGAAGCTGTTTCAGGCTTTACTTTTGTAAACAATAGAGTACTAGTTGATGGTAATTCAGTAACAGCGACAACAAACTATAATGGGGTTAACTTTGATAAAAATAGTGCAGATGGCAACAGGTGGTCTGTTAACATTAACAACTCAGGAATTTTTTCAGCCTCAACCACAACAAAACTACAGTAATTATGTTTCATAAATTAGTAGATAAAGTATACGCAATAAACCTAAAGTCAAGTGAAGACCGAAGGGCTAATATTCTACAGCAATGTCATAAAATAGGTACACATTTTGAATTAATTGAAGCTATAGACGGCAGGGAAGAAAATGTTAAATGGGTCGAAAACGAATGGAATAGTTGTGAAGATGGTTGGACACAAGGTGCTGCTGGTTTAGTTTATACAACAATGAACATAATTAAGGACGCAAAAGAAAAGGGTTACAAGTCCATAATGATAATGGAAGATGATATAATCTTTAAAGATAATGCATACAAGGAAGGTAAAACACTTTTTAACGAATTACCAGAAGATTGGGAATTATTTCATTTAGCATCACAAAACTTTAAAAAACAACCAAGAAGGTTCGGCGATTTAATTAGATTAACTGGTGCTTGGTCATGTCAAATATATGTGATTCATGAAAGAATATATGATGAATACTTAGAGTGGCTTGAACTGGTTGATAGACCAATTGACAGTATTACAAGTGGTATAATACACCCAAGAGGTAAGTCATACGCTCCAGCACATGATTTAATAAGAACTATACCTAATTATTCAACAATAAGGGATAAGGAAATTAACTACGGAATAAGATAATATGTTAAACGAATTCTTCGATAAGGTCTACTTAATTAACTTACCCCAATCAACAGATAGGCTTGAAAGGGCTATTATAAATTGCGAAAAAGTGGGTGTTGAATTTGAACTTGTGCCCGCTATTGACGGTATAAGTAAAGAAGTGATTATTAACGGTAAAGAACATGACGGATGGAACAGGAACGCTGCTGCATTAAGTCTTACAACACTTAATATAATTAAAAACGCAAAAGAAAAAGGGTATAAGAATATATTCATAATGGAAGATGATATAGATTTTATACAAAATAGGTTTAATTTAATACTGACTAGAGCACTTAGTGGTCTACCTGAGGATTGGGATTTTTTTCATTTAAACGTAACAAACGAAACCGAACCTTTATGGGTATCTAATTGTCTTATTAAACTTGGTGGTGCGTGGTGTTGTCAAGCTTATGGTATTAATTCCTCAATGTATGATATTTATATAAGTGAGTTAGATAAACACATGATGCCTATCGATGAAATTACTAGGGACCTACATAAATCAAGAGGTAATTCCTACGCTACATTACCATCTATAGTCGTTCACCATGAAGGTAATTACTCAACGCTTAGAGAAAAGAATGTAGAATATTAAAATTAAAGAATATAACACTAGATAGAAAATGGCAATACATACAAAACAAATAAAGGGAGGTAACGGAATTAATTATACAAAAGAAGTGGATGGTCCATCTGATTGGACTGGAATAACAAACAATACCTATTTCAAAGACCTTAGCGATGGACTTATATACTTCAAAAACTCAATCGGAACTACCATAGCCATCTATGAAACAGCAGGGGCTATTGGTGACGGTGACTATGGTAGTATAATCTTTGTATCTGAGGTTGGAAAAACAGGTAGTACTAGAAGTGATGTTATCGGCAAGATACTTAAACCCGTAGAACTTAACTGGGCTACTAGAATAGCTCAGAGTGGTGACACAATACACGTTAAGGCTGGGGTATATGACTTCAATATATCAATAGCTACTGGAAACACCCTTAGTGTTACTGGTGTAAACCACTACTTTGAGGAAGGTTCTAAAGTATACAACAACACTGTTAAAACCCTATTTACTAAAGACTCATATTATGCATACGGTGCAGCTACTGAGGGGAATGTATATGGGGGTGGCTCGTTTTACGCCACTAATAGTGATATTGGATGTGTTATATTTAAAGACTATGCAGGTGCTACAGACTTCTCCACTATGACTGTTTTCGAGTTTAATGAATGTACTTCATTATCTGTAGGTTCTATTATCGACGTTGGTACAAGTGGAAACCCATATGGTGTTATAATTTATGGTAAGAACAGAATAGTTAGCCATAGCGGAACGTGTATGTCTTTTTTAACTACTTCCGCTACAAAAATTACAGTAGACTGCCCTCAAATTATAAGTGAGGCGCCTGGTAAAGACACTATTAGAAGTGGTGTAGGTGGTGGTACTGGTGGTGATTTAATAATTAAAGGTCACATTATTAAATCATTCGACACTTGTAGCACCAACGCAGCTATTAATCTTTACGGGGGTAACTGTAGAGTAATATGCACAGCTTCTTACATTAATAATATTTCTGGGTTTTCGGTACCAAACAGGGATGTAGATATAACCGCTGATAGAATAGACAGAGCAGAATTACAATGTGAACTAATTAATTTAAACGCACATGTCGGGAAATTAATATTATACAAATCCTCAGTAGTTAACGTAAAGCTATGTGATACATTTGAGATTAAAGGTGTAACTAGTGAAAACTCGGTAGCAAATATATGTATGAGTGATATACTACATGAGACTAGTGGGAAAACTAGTAGTAGCGTAAGTTATGGTACAGTGAATTTAAGTACAGTTAAATGTGATATTTCCTCAACTGAGTTTCCTAATAACTACGGATATTATACAAAGGGTTCTAAAGAATACTTAATAACTGGAATTAAGGGTAAAACCAACTTAATTGGTAACTGGGATAATGGAGATACCATAACCCTACAGAGTTCTAACGTCTTAAATATAGACAGTAACGCACATATTAAAGACACAACAATTAATGCGAAGCTTGGTACGTTAGAAATACGAGGTAAAACCGAAGACACTCAAATTAACTATACTGGTGGGACAATTATAATGAACGGAGCCACAATGATTGTAAGTGACCAAAACAAACAACTTATCACAACGCCATCCAGTAGTAAAAACGTAAAGGTATATAGTGGAGGACTTAACACAAATAAAATGAATCCATTTCTTTCTGAAAAAGAAAAATTAAAGGTAAATGTATTAACTACTAGCCCTAATATTACTATAAATGGGGAAACATTCACAGTAACAACTGCTACTGTATCTTTATCTGCGGCTGGAATATTGTCTGCGATAAACGCTAGTGGAACTTTAGCTGTTACAGCAACACAAGACAACCCAGGGTCTGATAACTACTTTTATATCGAAGCTAACGTAGCTGGCGCATCCATGACTGTAGCATATAATTCTAATGTGTCTTTAAATAAAAAAGTAAGATACGCTAATAACGGTGTAACTGACATAGTTGGAGGTACTGTTATAGAAGATTCTGATATAACTTAAAAATAAATAAAAAACATTATGAGTATTAAGAGTATGAATTATACAGCGGTTAGTGGAGGTACATTAACTGTGAACACTGAAATTAACGGGAGGTTACAAAACGTTAAAATTAAAACACCTCCCAACTTATATTATTTAATCACTATATTAGAAACAAAAATAGGTGTTATAGATAACATTAATTTTCAAATATCTAAAGAACAAAGTATGTCGGAAGAAAGGATGATAATTAATTACAAAACAAATACAGAAACATTTAAAAACACTAAGATTATTCTTAACATTAAAGACTTAGATGGTTCTGAATTATTAAGGTATAATAACCTAATTAAAGAAGTTAACTTATAACTATTAAATTTCTGTACAAAAAAATAAAAAAATAAATGATAACAATACTACTTATTGTAGCAATAATAGTGACCAGTATAGATTTATACACTAACAGACTAACAAACCCAATAGAAATAGAAAATAAAGAAATTTTTGAAGAAAACGAAAAAAAAGGACTTTAACAGCTCTCGTTTAATGAACTTTCTAATAATACCTGGTGTGATACTATACTTAACCTATTTAAAACTTACTAGGCACTCTTAAAATAAGTTCTAGTTGGTGAATGTCTGTAACTGTTATTTAAACTAACCATTAAACGGGTACAAACTCATCCATTTAATACCTATCGATGTACTAAGTTCTTCATGTACGCCGTAAAAATATTCATTATCCACAAACCCAAAATCATGCTTCTCAATGGCATCCTTTCCATCTTCTGAATAAACATTAGCAATCCCATCTATTCCTATTTTAATCTTAACACCATATTCATCAGTCTCAATTTGGTAACTATTATGTTTTTCAGCCATATATTTACTAACGCCATATATTAATCTTTCAACATACGCAAACAACTCAGGCATATACTGTTCTAATTCAGTTAATAAGTCAAATAAATTTTCTAACTCTAATTTAGTGTTAGTAAGTTCGTGAGCATCTATCGCATACTCAACCTTATCAGGTTTTTTATTGAACTCTTTTAAAATAAGGTCGTGTAACTGTTTAAAAGGTTTATCCCAGTACACTTCTGGTAAATATATTCTCATATTAGCCTTACGATACCCATCGTTTCTAGCTGATGAAAACTTAAAAGTTTCATCTTCTAAAGTTGCAGACGCTATATTACGCCCACGACTAAAATTAGGTACGACTTCGTGTAAAAATTCATTAAATTCATCAGGAAGTAAACTCGAAAATTCTCGATACTCACCAGAATTATTTAAATCGTAACTTTTCTTAAAACTTTCATCTTCTATTTCAGGTCCTTCAGGCCCCCAATCGATAATTAACACAGGTATCTTATCAAGACCTAGTTTACTAGCTGCAACAACTCTATGTCTACCCTCTTGCTCTCTATCTATATAGTTTAAGTACCCGATATTGTATTTAGCGCCCGAAGACATATCCTTTATAATCTTATTTACATTTTCTTTATAAATATATTTAAATTGTTCCTCATAACTAGTATGTTGTATATTAGCGACCTCTTTAATATACTCCTCCATAGTCATATATTCAATATATGCTTCGTATCGTTTAAATTTTTCTGGTACGGCATCATAATTCTTAGCTAATAAATTATCATAATCTTGAGCACTTGTTTTTAAGTTGAAATATTCGCTTTCATTCAACAACCCTTCCCTCAGTAACTTCTTTATTAACCTCTTCATGTATATAAATATATAAAATTATTATTTAACAATCCTCTTTTTTACCCTTTTTTAAATTTAATAGTATATATTCACCAACTATGGTAGTTATAGAACCTAATATAAAAGCTATTAATTCTTCAATTCTACCATTGGTATCATGTTCTAAGAACACTATACTAATAGTAGATATAACTAATATAGAACATAGTGTTATAGTTAGTAATAACACGGCAATATCTTTTGGTTTTAAGTCTTTAAACATATATCTATAAATATATTTAGTTAATGGTAATTTCTTTTATGTATTTTATTTTTGGTTTAGTCTCCGATTTAATTATAATCTCATCTTCATGTGAGTATTGGTGATACTCCATATCATCATTTTGAATCATTTCCCCTGTTAACTCATCCCAGAATAAACCAATGTTCTTTATTAATCTCTTATCGATAGTGGTTTCAATATTAATATCCTCTTTATTGATTTCAGCTTCAATCACCACTAATACATAGTCTTCATCACTTGTAAATGACTCATACCTAAATAAATTCTCAACAAAGTATTTATCTAATGACCAATGAACACCTAAATTATTTTTATTTATCCTTTTATCATCAATGGGTAATATTAACCCACGATACAAAGTGATTACATTAGGTAAGTTATCTAAAAAGTCAATTATTTCATTCTTATCTGAAGAATATGTTTCTCTTAATTGGTTATAATACGAATCATTATCACCACTAAATTGTCTTTTATAAATTGGTAGGTCATGTAGTTCATCAACACCATATGGTGCCTCAGCGTCATAATGTTTACCATCATAAACTATCCAAGTATGAGGTTCTAAATCATCACTATAATCAGAACTTATAACTAATTTTACCCCGTTGAACGTTCTATAAAAGAGTGAGTCAACTAATTCTCTGTCGAAAAAATATTCTAAAACATTAACAGCGAAATTATCACAAGAACCACTATTAATCTCCTCTATTGAGCAATTTGGTTGTAGACCTTGATATTTTGGTATTAGTTTCTTTATTATCTTAATTAAATTAGACACATTAAATTCTAATTTATTATCAGTATAATCAAACGGACCAACTTTTAATTCCTTTAACAACCCTTCCCTCAGTAATTTCTTTATTAAATCATCTATAAAGGAAAAGTCGGGTTTGAACCCATAGTTATTTTCATCATTAATAAGTAATTTATTAGCTATATCACCAGTTGGGTCAATAACTGTCTTATAATTTTTTAAATTAAACCGATTAACTATGTTTCCTTTTGTTGTAAAACCGCTTGAATCGTACAATTGGTCACCTACCTTAATGACAGTATGTACCAAGTAGTATTTATGTGGGTTAAATGGTGAGTCTTTATCACCCTCATAATCATCATCAATTTCATCGTATTCGTTACTAAATTCAAAAAAATGAATTAATGGATAACGACTACCTTTAGTGGGTAATAATTCTTTTATCTTTAAAGCTAAATAAGTACATTGTGCCATACCACTATTATTAAAATCTGGATGTTCTTTACTGATTTTATCACTAAGATTAATTAACGCCTGCTTATCTAAAGAATGTGATTCTCTTAACAACCCTTCCCTCAGTAATTTCTTTATTAAATACGTCATGTTTATAAATATCTGTGATTATTATAAAAGTTAAGACATAAAAAAAAGGTGAACATAAATGCTCACCTTTCTTAAATATGTAAAGATTATATTTCTATTATCTCAATTCTGCAACATTAAATGTTGGAACACCATCAACTCTAACATGTCCGTAGAAACGGTTATTAACCATTTTCTTAGCGTATCTTGTCATGATTCCTTTTACAGGAGCAAAGTTGAACGGATTGTACATTGTTGGAGTAAGTTGCATTGGCACGTATGGTGCGTAGATGTAACCAGTGTCTAACAATGATTTTCCTTTATGTCCAATAATCATAGAGTATGCAGGAGCATATGGGTCTCTGTAGATTTGGTATCTTCCTGAAAGAGAACCAACTCTTTCAATACCCATGTTATATTGGTCTTGCTCTGGGTTAGCGTCAGAAACGTGGAAGTATTCTAAATCATCAAAAATAGCTGAGATTTCAGAAGATACTACTACGAAGTTTGCACCACCTCTAAGTGTAGACTTATGAATTTGTGCAGAAATTTGGTTAACTTTAGTTAATAAAGTTTGATTCCAATCTTTTTGCGTATAAGGGCTAGCAGCAGTAGAAGCTTTTCTCCATCCGTTGTAATCCCATCTTGTAGAAACACCAGCAACTCTTAAGTCTCTAAGTATCTCTCTATCAATCTCTGCAGCAACTTGCTCAGAAAGGATAGCAGTCAATTCAGCTTCAGCGTCAATGTTGTGGAATGCACTAACATCTTGCGCTAATTCTGGAGACCAAGTAGCTCTAAGTTTTCTTTCTTCAACAGCTACAACAACTTCGTCAAGCTTGAAAGAAACCTCTCCTAATTCTGTTTCTAATTCTAAAGAAGCATATTGTGTCCAAGAAATTTCAAAATCAGCAACAGTGTGATTTGCTTGAGTACCACTCATAGCAGCTCCAACGTATCCATCAAAAGTAGATGTTCCGTTAGAATCAACTGGCTTAGTTAAATCAACTTCAATAAATAAAGCTCCTGTTGTATCAACAGTATCGCCATATTCAACAATACCTTTTCCGTATTTTTGAGTAACTAATCTAAATGGTACTTGACCACCAGCAGCAACGATTACTTTAGAATCAGCATCAGTTAAACCACTAACAGAAGTAACTTTTAAAGAAGCTAAGAATGCTTCAGTATCCATTTCGTTTCCGTCTGGTCCAGTTAATACACCTTTTGCTCTTCCAGCTCCAAATCCACCTACCTTAACGATAGCACCTCTAAGTGAACCATCAGTAGCTCTTGGAAGTACACCAAATGTAGCTCCAGAAGTAAATGTTCCATTAGCACCTAAAGTTTGTAATGATTTTGTTGGGTTAGTAAACATAGTTACAGTTCCTTTTGAATTATCAAATAATCCATCATTGTAGTATAAGTCATATAAAGACTTAGCTTTCATTGTTGTAGCAGCACAACCGTTAGAAACGTCTACACAGTCAGGAAGACCGTCAGCAGCCATACCAGTGTGTGCAGAATACTGAGCACCATTAGCTCCGTAAAAATCTCCAGCCTCAGCAGGAGTAGCACCATTAACTCTGTTAGAAGTTTGCGGTACAAAGAAGAACAATTTACCAATTGGCATGTTCATAGCCTGTACAGACACGATGTCGTTTGCTAATAATTTTGAGAATACCCGTCTTACGATAGGGAATACTACAGTTTCGAAAGACCCTGAAGACGAAGCGTCAGTAGTTTCTGTTAATAAAGAAGACGCTTGGTTCTCAAATAATTGAGCAACGTTTTCTTTAACGTGACCTTTAAGTCCTTCTAAGAATCCTAAAGAATCCCATTTTTGTTGAGTTTGAGTACGGATAGCCTTCATGTGGTTTAATCCGATGTTCCCAACTTGTCCTGAATTTAATAAATGTGACATAATTGTTTAATTTTTATTTTACTTTTTATTTTACTTGTTATTATTATTTTCTATCAACTCTTTTCATTAAGTCCATGATTCTAGATGTTTCTTTATCAACGTAGACAGTGCTTTCGCTTAACTGCTTTGATACGCCAGAAGAAACTTCCTTATCAATCTTATTACTTATTGATTCATTCATTGGCTTTCTAGCCCCTAATTGACTTGCAAGAGTTTTGTAGAGTTTTTTCGATTCCTTAAGTGTTGAAACTTCATTATCGAATCTTTTAAAGATTCCTTCTTTTTCAGACTTAGTTGTCGAATGCTCCATAAATAACTTAGTTACATAAGTTAAGTTTGAGTTAAACACTACAGTTTCTGCTAACATTGTTCTAAATTGTTTAAGAGCTTGTTTGTATTCACCATTCTTACCCTTTAATTCTTTAGCTTCAGTTAACAAAGCATTATATTTTTTAATTGTTGCTGTTGACTCGTTTTGTCTTGGTCTTGGTTGTCCAATATTAGCTTTCTGACCTTCAGTTCTTTTTTCTTGTGCGCCTCCTACTGGGATTTGCTCTTCTAAAGATTCATCATCACAGTCATCTGCTTCTTTGATTGGCTCTTCAGATTCATCACAGTCATCTGCTTCTTTGATTGGCTCTTCAGATTCATCACAGTCATCTGCTTCATCTAAAGCGATTTCATACATAAGTTCGTCTTCTTCGCCAGCATCTTCAACATCACCTTCAACTTCTGCATCTAGAGCATCACCCACTGGGTCAATTTCTAAAGCGTCAACTTCTACGTCTGCTTCAATACCACCATCGATATCACTCATGTCAATTTCTGAATCATCACCCATGTCATCTAAATTAACATCACCACCTTCAACATCGTCCATCTTTATGACAAACTCTCCAGGTTCGTTTACTGTTAATTTAACTTCACCAGCTTCATCATCAACTACAACTTCGATTTCATCATCACCAGTTAACTTTTTGTAAACTGCAATAACATCATCATCTGACGCTGTCGTCATATCCATCTCTATCTCATCATCTGATGCTACTGCATCCATTCCAGTCTCGTAATCACCTTCAAGGTCATCACCTACATCTGAGCCATCGATTTCAATATCACCGTCGATATCATCACCATCTACTTCAATTTCTGCGTCAGCTTCATCCTCACCCTCGATATCATCAAGTTCGATTTCTTCACCTCCTTCAGAATCTTCAGCACCCGCTTCGATTTCTTCTGTGTCATCTTCAACATCTTCTTCAACATAACCTTCTTCCAAAGATTCTTTCACTAAACTTTCAATTTCTTCTTTCGCTACCGAACGAAGTATTTCTTTTGTGTTGGCGTTAAGAGCTTCTTGAATTCTTTTCGCATCCAATATCGCCTCTTCTAAAATTGATTTCTTTTTATCAGCCATTTTTTTTATTAATTTTTAAAATTTTATTAAAATTATTGCAGGTAGCTATACCCACTTGTTTATAAATATGTCTCTTTTTAATAAAAAGACAAGTTTATTAAAAATAAATTCCTATTAAATTATTTTAATAGGAATTTATTTATCTTATCTACTAGTATATTTTTTTTATTTTCTTTTGATTCTGTAAATGGTTTAGCTTGAGCAGCATCCTTAAACATCCATGAACCAGGGGTGCTAGGTGATGTTACAACATCCCAGCAAATTAATTCAAAGTCATCTTGAACTATGTTTTGACCAGCTATCTCCTTAAGAGAACCAACACCTCTTGAGGATACGCCAATCATAATATTATTTCTAACTAAGTTAGCGACTTCATCACCCTTAGTGGAAACTATACCGTAATTAACATACCCAGGCGACATAAGAATTTCCATCTTACCCATAAGTGTTTTACCTTCCCACCAAGTTTCTGTGATATTATGTGATATCCTATCACCAGCAATTATTGATGACTCTGGATGGTCTAATTCACCAATAGCTCTCCTCTCTTTTATTAACTGTTGGTAATTGTTGTTTTCTCTCTCAAGTATTTCTTTTGGATATATCCTACCGTTTCTATTCTTAACACCCCACTTTTGTAGAACGACATATAATATTAACGGAGAAGCTATAATAGGACTTCCAGCGTCTAATTTTTTTATTTCGTTTACGAATGGTTTATTTCTAGAGTCACCTGGATTAATAAATCCAGCATCCTGCTCTATCAAGACACCTAAACCTTGTTGTCCAGGTTTTAATATTTTTAAGTCTTCTGACATATCTCTTTTATTATAAATATGTCAGATAAACAAAAAAACCCAGAAGATTAATTCTGGGTTTATTAATTATTACTTAAAGTATGTTTATTTTTTAGTTTTACTAAAATTAAAATATTTTACATTTTCAAATATATCCGTAGTTATTATTTTAGATATATTATTTAATTCATTTTGAATTTTTTTCTCTTGTAACTTAAATAAGTTCTTTTGATAAAGAGTAATCTCACAATTCATATAACTTTTCTTACCGTACACAATACCTGACTCACGCATGTCAAAATCGATAATACATTTGTTGTTATGAAATAAGTTTTTGTTTAAGTTTTTAGCTAATGCTTTCTTGATATCCTTAGTAATTAACCTAATTACTGAAGTGTAATTAATATCTTCTTTTATCAATGTTTCACCCCAAGCTGATATTGTAAGGTATAAAGCCTTTGGGTTTTTATTATCTACCGTTCCAGATAAAACTCTGTAATTATTATAATTTTTTGTTGATAATTGCTTTCCGTTTTTTGTAATAATCATAACCTATATCGTTTTGTTAAATATAGGTAATATACACAACAAAGTCAAATCATATCACCCCTTAAATAAAGCAATAAACACTCCGAAGGCAACTTGAACAACAGCCCATACCTAACCGCTACAGTCTTAAACGTATTCAACGAAGCAACATCAGACTTCATCTCTTTAAGTGTGTTAGGGCTAGCTACATCATCCATATAACGCTTCCATTTAACCACACCCTCAATCTCTCTTTCAATAGCATCAACCCTACCTAATTTCAAGTTAATTTCATTAAGAATATCTTGAATCTTTTCATCATTCTCATTAAGTCTTTCTAATTCGTTTAAAACTAATTTAGAATACTCGTTCCATCCGTTTTGCGGTATATTTTTCTGACCCTTGTCCATTCTATAAATCTGTAATATCTATATGTGTCCCAACCATCCTGATTGGTTTATTATTTTTATCCCACTCTATAACACTACCTCTACATAAGATTGTTATTTCGTGACCCTCCTTGTGCGTGTACCTACCTATTGACCTATAAGGCAAAGTACCTTTACTATTAGCATGTTTATCAAACTTATCTAACGCTAATTTTAAATCTTCAGGATGTATTAATGACATCCAAGACTCAGGTTTGTTTTCCATTTCGTCAACTTCGTAACCTAATTGTTTTTTAAACGCTGGACTAAGGTATTGGATATTATTAACAACATCCCAATCCCAATAACCATCAGTAGTAAGTTCAAGAGTAAGTTCAAGAATTTCCCTCATCTTAAAAACTTCTGCGTCACGAATTGGTAATTTAGTTACTAAGTTACGTAACTTTTTTATATTTTCTGACTCCCTGAACATAAACTACTCAGCTGTCAAATCATCTTTAAGTTCTAACACCTTAATAATATCTGCATCAAAACTTTCTTTTATGTATTTTCTATCCAATAGACTTTCTTTAAGTGATAAAAGTGTTTCTTTTAAACTATCTGAAGAATCTTCTAACTTAGTATTAACTAAACTAAGACATTCTGAAATATTAAGATTAAAAAAACCCTCCCTACCATTCTCATCTGATTCTAAGATAATCTTAACAGTTTTTACCTCACTCTCGCTAAGGTCTGAATATCTATCATTATATTTACTAACCATCAAAGAAGCTAATTCTTTGTTGGATAAAATAACTTCGTCAAGACCTTCGATTATAACCTCATCTTCTTTTTTATTACTTACTATGTATTGAGCAACTTTCTGCGTAGTCTCAACCAACGAACTAATCGTGCCAGGACCTTTCTTAGTGGTGATTAATTTTGAAATATTTTCATGTAATTCTTTAACCCTAACAGTTGCGGAATATAATTTAGCATTTTCAAAAACTAAATCTAATATAAGTTTTTTATTTGCCTCGTTTATCTCTTTCTCGGTGAAATTATTCATAAGATTAATATTCTCTTTAATGAATTCAATCGCTCTACTTTCGTTTTCTTCAAGTTTATTTTGAATGTTTGAATATATAAAAAATTGTGATTTAAGAATCTCATTTTCCTTAAGAGCTTTAATATAACCTTTGAAAAGCCCCTTTTTCTTCTTATTACCTGTTGAAATTGATTCAGCAAGGAGTTCATTATAAACATCCTTAATCTGACCAAAATTCATATGTGTTGTATTTTTCTTTGCCATAGTGCGTACTTTATATTTAATAAATATTTAATTTTAAGTTAAAAAACTTATTCATTAATCATTTTATCAATATCGTCAATCATATTTCCGATATTTTCATTAATCTTAACATTCTTATTAGTAACCTTAACCCTTTCATTTAAAACAACATCATCGTCTTTTTTAACCGAATCAAGTAACTTACCAAAGAAATTATCCTTATATCTATTAATTTTTTTATTATAAGCTGTTCTATGTTCAGTAAGCATGTTTTCAGCCTTCTTATTAATACTCTCCCCGAAACCACCAGCATCATCACCAGCATCACCACCAGCATCATCATCACCACCAGCATCACCACCAGCATCGTCACCTTCTTCTTCTCCGAAGCCAGAATCGTCACCTTCTTCTCCAAAGTCAACATCATCACCACCTTCGAATCCACCTCCGCCACCGAAGCCGCCACCGCCGCCGCCACCGCCGAAGCTATCGCCGCCACCATCGTCACCACCTCCTTCATCACCACCAGAAGCGCCACCACCTTTAGCAATATTAATATCACCATATAGTCTATCAACCTCGTCAAAAGTACCAGTATGTTTAATAACTTTACTAGTGTTTTCCATCTCAGCCGCTGCAGCTTTTTCAAGTCTCTGCTCAAGGAAATCTTGTTTAATTTCATCATCAGACCATTCCAGAATATCTCTTTTACCTTTCATCATAGACATAACCGCAAAACCACCACCAGCATCAACTGTAGCATCCTTATACAAGGTAACTTTAGATTGCATTTGTTCAATCTTCATCATTTGAGCCTGAGTAGATGGGTTATTAAGTGTAAGTGTAAAGTTATCCAACTCATCTTCTAATCCTAATAAGAATAAATGTAAGATAGCAATCTTATTTAATTCCATAATCATAGACTGCTGAATTCTATTAATGGTTCTAGTAAATCTAATATCCTGTAATGCCAAGTTTTTACCATCACCCTGCGCTTCTTCATAACCTAAGAAAGACTTAGGTACTCTAAGCGCAGTAAACAACTTTCTTTGTAGATATTCAATATCTGCAATTTGGTCAAGGTTACTAGCCCCTGGAAGCGTATCAATAGGGTTTGGTGCATCCTCACTCCTAACTGGAATAAAGAAGTCTTGGTCATTAGCCATTTGGTTATACTGAAGGTCAACCTGCCCCGTTTGAGGGTCAGTAATTGGCGTTCTTTTAAACCTATTGGCAATTTCATCTACGTAAGATGGTACATCCTCATCATCGATGTTCCCAACATAAATCTTATATACTCTTCTTTCTGGTGCTCTAGTTACTCTATAAATAAGCATAGCATCTTCTGAAAGAATTAACTGCTTCCAAATTCTTCTAGCTTTTTCTAATACTGACGTTCCGTAAGGTAGTCTTCTATCATCGCCTAATAACCTAAAGTGAGCTACTTGCCAAGAGTTAAACACAATATCCTTACCTCGCCAAACAAACTTAACCTTGGGGTCATCATCTTCTTCATCACTAGTATTCATAATTCTACCGAACACATCACCCTCTCTTCTTTCTATCTCAAAATTAGGTAATTGTCTAGCTCCAACTACACCAGCTGCATCATCAATATTAAGGAAAACAAAGTTATCCCCATATTTACATGTGTTTCTAACCCACATAGGAAGTGTTGTGTGTATGTCAAGCCTGTTAAAGAATAAATCTTCTAAAAGTGTCTTAACTCTCTTAGAATTTGAGTAAATATTCAATACTCTACCCTTGTCATTTACAGTAGTAGATTCTTCCATCATTATATCAAGAGTTGCTGATATTTCTGGATAGAACTCCATACTCTCAAAATCTGAGTAAGAACCTATACGAGTTGTTTCATAATGAATTGTTTTTTGAAACATCTCATTATCAACCTTCCTCCACATACCACCAACATATTTGTTTTGTTGAGCTTGTAATTTAGCAGTCTCAAATTCACTCTTATCTGTGGTCTTTAATATTGCATCATTACCGATAGAATACCTATTAGTTTGCGTTCTTGGTGATTGTACGCCAGTTGGTCCAAATACATTACTTAATTTTTGAAATACTGTTAGTTTTCTTTTAGCCATTTTGTTTTAATATTTTGTTTTAATATAGTTAATTTTTAGTAAAATTAAAGAGTTACTTAACGTAATCACATTGGAAATATGCACTTCTTGTTAAGTCACTACCAATTACTACTATTACATAAGAATATGTGCTAATGAAGTCATTACCTTGAGAACCTAAAGGTGTTGAGCAAAAGTAATTAGAAACAGAACTACTCCTTACGTTCTTTTTCACAGACTCATCTGGTGACCACTTATACAAACCAGCACCGTTAGCACCACTCTTTCTTACAAATACTTTTTTATCTAATCCCATATCTATTTTTTTTATTTATTACCTTAAACCACTAAATAACCATGCGTTGGCACCAGTAGGGTCTTGCATATTCTTACTAACATTCTTATCAAATTTAGGTCTTGGAAGTGCTTTCTTGTTTCTTTGATTCTTAGGTACAAAACCCCCAGTATCGTCAGCTACTGAACCACTACCAACTTTCCAACTAGATAATATAGCCTTAGTTTGACTTTTAACTTTCTCTAATTTCTTGAAAGAATGTTCTAGTACCCACAATGGCATACCAAACGCCATAAGAAGGTCATCATGGTAACCCTCCATGTGGTCAGGTCTACCATTTCTATATACGAATGTTTTCATTTCAGACGTGGTCCTTCTTGACTTAATCACAACACCATTACTTCTAATCATATACTCTAAATGAGTAATCATTGATATTCTAACACCATTGGCATTAAATCCAGGCATTTTATCATCTTTATTATAAGTCTCAAGTTGATTTCTTTTACTATTAAGTATCTTACCCTTTGGTTCTTCGTAGTGTAAGTACTTATAATCCAATTCAATTAATTTAAGAACTGTTGACACCCCCATACCTCCAGCAATATCTACAACAGTATAAGCCTTATACAAGTTACCGTACTCATAAACATATTCAGCAAGTATATCTGGCTGTACTTTTCCCTGGTACTCCATAACTTGCTCCATTGTGGTGGTGTCAATTATAACTATTGTAGACGCATCCTTTCCATCACCCCTAGCAACATCAACACCCATAATATACCTATGACCATCAATAGGTTTATTCCATATCCAAAACTCAGATTCAATTCCATCTGTCCATTCAGGTTCACAAACATTATTATCTTCATGAAAAGCAATATCAACATCTTTTATAACATTCCCCCCAGAACCAAGGAAAGAAACATCAAGCTCTTGCGCAATCTTCCTGGTGTTATGGTTAAGCGTACCACACATCCCTTCATACCAGTCAGAAGTAGGCTTATAACCATCTTTAATTTTATCACCATACTTAGAATTAAGATACTCAACCTCCCTAATTCTTTCAATTTCCTCACCAGAATCATCTTTCTTAATCCAGAATAGACCAGTACCGTCATTTTTACCATTATAACGTGGGTCTTCAAACCAACGCATCTCAATTATATTATAATCATTACCCTTACCCTTTATTGTAACTTTAGACTGTTCATATGTTTTATAATACAAGGGGTCCATACCATTTGGTGTGGATATAAGCATTACTCTACCACCAGTAGCACATGACGACATCGCCGCAGCATATACCGCATCACCATTATCAATAAAAGCAGCCTCATCAAATACCAAGTATGTTGGCGTATAACCCCTAAGAGCATCTTCAGACGTCGCAACTGCAATAATTTGAGTACCATTAGGTAATTCAATTTCAATCTTAGAATCAACAACAAATATAGACTTTTTTTCATTTTCAACAGAACCATAGTAATCTTCCCCCCAAACCCATCTAGGTAATTGGTTTAAGTAGTCTTTAATACCCTTAACAAATTTTTGTGCTAGTTTTAACTTATTGGCAATAACCAATATAGTCTCTGGACTACCCTCGTCAGCAAAGGCACCCTTAATAGCCATGTAAGCTTGTGTGGTTGTAGATATACCCGCCTGTCTAGGTTTCGTAACTAAATTAAATCTATGTTTCTCATACGCTTTAATAATCTCTTTCTGCCTAGGGAATAAAAGAAACGGGACAAAACCACCTTGAGTTAAATCCTTAGTCTCCAAATACGTAGTAATTGCGTAGATTGGATTATCTGCACATTTAAAATATTCAGTTAATATTTCTGTACTTGTTAACATTGTCTTTATATATAAATATAAAGAAACTATTAAAAAGAAAAAAAGCCCCAAATTGGAGCTTTTTATTATTTAATCATATAATATTTACAGTAGTTCATCCATTGAAAAATGGTCTGGACCCATTTTTTCGTTAAAATCATCCTCAGATAATTCTTTCTTAATACCCTTAATCATCTCGGAAATTCTATGCTTACCCTTTTTTGTACCAGCAATTATCTCTTTCATTAGATTTGAAAACTCAACTGGTTCCATTGATGCTAAATCAGTATAAACGTAGTGTTTTAATTTAAAATCATCTGCTGGTATAGCATCACAGAAACTTCTCCATAAACCAGGGCCAAATCTCATATCCCATGGTTCAGCCTGAATGAAATCAGCTTTATCAATTACATACTGAGCAATATTCTCTTGTGTTGGTAATCCATTTAAAGATAACACCTCCATAACACCCTTACATAATTCATGTAGAAGTACTGGAAAAACCATTCCTCTAGCTTTAATAACTGATTTAACACCATCTTCGGTTTCATTATAATCCACCTCACAAGACCCAGCGTCTACAGCATTACTTAAATCAGGAACTATGAAATACATATAATCTGCAGCAGACATCATTTTTTTATAAGTTCCAGGTAACCTAGTATTTATATCACTTAATTCTTCATGAACCATATGAAACATATGGTTAACACTTTTTGAAGCGCCTTGAATTAAAGCGTTTACAGCTCTTCTCTTTTTTACTTCCGCATTAGCCATCACAATTTCTTCGTGGTCATTAAAATCACTATCTTCACTTTCTATTGGTTTATCATTTGAACCAGAACGAGTAATATCATTAGTTAATGCAACATCGAATTCAACAGAACCTTCTGGAATATCAAACTCTTCCATAATCATAGAAACAGCTAGTTTTTCTAAGACATCTTTATTTGACTCTTCAAGTGATATAGCATCACGAACTAAATTCATTTGCTCTGACTTTATTACCTTATCGTCAATAAGTTCCATATCGAATGCCTCACGACACCTCTTTACTACTTCTTTAAACCTTTTACGAATAATTTTCATTTCACTTGAAATAATATCTCCTTCTGGAAATATACCACAACCAGCTAATGAGTGAGCGTTTCGTCTCAAGTCTTCTTCTAACTTCGGATGTATTCTTTCAGTAATACCATCAGAATAAAGTATATTTTCATTTAACGGGGTTTTTCTGTTCTCTAAAGCTTTCTTAGCTAAATCTCTATATTTACTCATTTCTTAAGTCTTTTACTTTTAACGTCTTAACAACCTTTCTAGGTTTCTTAATATTCTTACCGATATCCTTAACTGATTCAATTAATTCACGCTTAGTCATACTTGGTCTAACCACTTCAGTTAATTGTTTCTCTAACTCGCTAGAAACTATTTCTTTAGCAATCTCATCCGCATCATCCACTTTAATCCCTAAATCCTCAAGCCCATCACTTGTATTATTTATAGCAACCTCAACCTTCTTAACACCGCTATCTGATGCTTTATTAGGGTCTTTATATCCTGATTCTTCATCACCAAAGCCCTCTCTAATATTTTTCTTTTTAATCCTCACTTTTATTTATTTTTTTACTGTTATCATAATTATAATCTAAAACTAAATCTTTTTCATATAACCTATCTTCAATGTTAGTTACACTCTCACCAAACTTAAAATAAAGCCTAACCTCAGGGTATTCATCATAATCTAATAGATTCTCCCACCCAAGAGCTATAACTCCATCTACAGCATCAAAAACAGCAAACGTGTCACTATTCTGTATTAAGTCAAATTTTAAGTCTGTAACCAACTTACCAACTTTCTTAACAAATTCACCATTTGGTGGTCCTGGATTCCCAGAAGCTGGATACGCATCCCAATCATCACCGTGAATATCTTCTAACGTATCTGAGAATAAAAACTCATATATGTTATTACCAGTCCAATCAGAACCTATTTCGTTTATATAAATTAATTTCATTACTCTTCATCACTTATAACACTATTAAAATCAATATCACCATCAAAGTTTATTTCTTGAATTCTAATGTTACTAACATTAAACTTATTTTTTAATATAGCACTAAATCTATCAGCTTGCTCCCTTGTTGTAATTTTTTTACCTTTAATCTCAGCTAAAACAATTACTTCTTTACCGTCTTCACTATTAGCAGGAACTCCCCAGATAACATACTCATTAGACATACTAGCAGATTCATTTTCAAACTCTTCCATCTTTATCTTTGGCTTCACAGATGGCTTAGTTTCCCAAATCCTCTTCCTTTTAGGTGAAGCTGGTTTCACACCTGGCTTAACAACAGGAGGGGCAATACTAGGCTCAACTGTTTCATGTAATCTGTATAATATAAGTTCTTTCATAATGTTACTTTCTACAAACTTACTATTTTTTTCTGACTCTTGCAAATCCTCACCCACAATATCAGAAACTTTTTTATTGGACCACATTTTACAAGACCAATATCCCGCAGTTGTTTTATCTTTCTTTTCAGAACACTTATGTCTAGCTCTAAATGATTTTTTAGCTTTAGGATTATCCCTTCTAATTTCCATATTCTTATCACCGAAATTAACCTTAACTACATTCCCTTTGTCATTCTTAACATATACTTTGTATTTTTTAACATCACCAGGTTTAGGTTTATTCAACTCTACTTTCTTTCCTTTATATTCCCCCTCCATAAGCGACTCACTAGTTTTCTTTCGGCAAGAACCCTTATCACCCTCTTTAGTTCCAGGTACTCTTTCATACCCATCCCAACATGGACCACCTTCGTTTGTTAAAAAATCAGCAACTTCTTCAGCATCATCAGCTGATGTTGAAATATGGTCATCTGCCCACTTATGACCTTTTAATTTTTTCTCACGAGCCTCAACATCCATTGACAATATATCTTTAGTATCTTGTTCCATGTTTTTAAGGTTTATTGTCATAGTGTCCTCCTCATATATGCCTTCTTCCAACTCTTCTTCATCACCGAAACCCGACTCTTCTTCTGAACCACCATCAAGTTCATCTTCTTCTTTGTCTATCTCAGCATCAACATCCTTTTCTAAGCTATCATCATCTTTTTCAACACCAGAGGTCTTAACCTTTCTAATTATATCCTTCTGGTCTTCCTCATCCATTTCAGAAGTATGTGAAGCAGAAATTAAAGAATTAATCGCATATTTTTCTAAGTCGAAATCAGGCTCACCTCTTTCGTCACTATACTTTCTAAGTGAGGTACCTATCTTTCCAGCAAGTTGTTGTATATATTTCTCTGGGTCTTCATCTTCATCAGCCTCAACTCCAGCATCGAATGGCTCATCGTCAAATGGCTTATCACTACCCTTATCATCTCCAAATGACGAATCACCACCTTCAGCATCACCGAATGCGTCAAGTGATTCCTCTTCACCACCAGAAGCACCAAAAGCTGGTTCACTCTGTGGAGCGTCCAGCTTTAGCTTGTACTTTGTTTCTTCTTCTAGATTTTCGGAATTATCTTCCTTAATATTGTAACCACCATTTTCAGGTTGCTCGTCCTCACCTATTCCGCAACCCTTAACTGGTGCAAAAGCTGGTAAGTTATCTTCAGCTAGTCTTTTTTTTTTACTTTAGATTCTTCAGACTCTTCAGGTTCTACTTCGTCAGTATCTATTTGTCCTACAACAGAGTCAAGTTCTGCTTTTTCTTTATCTGTGAATGCAGGTTTCTCATGTTTATCTTTGTGAATTTTTTTCTTAAATTCACTATCTTCGTAAATTTCATTTACATTTTTATTTAAAGCTTCCATCATGATAGCTTTTTCAGACTCACCAAGAGATTCAAGAATATCATTAACTTTATCATCTTCAGTAGCTATTGAATCGATAACTTCATCCATTTCTTGAATTGCTCTAGCTATTGAAAATCCTTTCTTGGCTTTAGGAGCTTGTTCTGAAATCGGCTCATTCATAAGTTCCGAATTTATTTTAGCGAAGAATAAACGTAATATTTTTTCGGCATCAGGATTAAAGAAATTATTTGGATTAGGTTTAGAACGTAAAAATTCTAATTGACTATCAGCCTCGTTATTAAAAATATATTCAAGCATTGACGAGTCATCCTCATGCTCTATCGACTCAATTAATAAATAAATAGCTGGTTTAGCGTACCTAACTAATTCAGGGTGCTCACTGTTAAATTGGTTAAAAATATTAATTATTCTACCTTTTAAATCAGAATTCTCACCAGTAATCATTTCTTCAACTACATCTTTACGACACTTACAATCACCATCACACTTACATTCTTTGTATTCAATCATTTTGTCGATAGCTGTTTCGTTTTCACTTAACTTAACCTTCTCCACGTCAGCTTCTGCTTTACCTGGTGCAACATTGTCACCAAAACCATCAGCATTAGAACCCTCTTTATTATCATACTTTAAGTTATCTCCTTTTTTGTCAATAACATACTCGTCACTGTCACCAATTGCCTTACTAGCACTTAATGTAGCGTTTGGATTCATACCATGGTGTTCAGTAAGTAATCCATCACTCTTAAATGTGTCAAAACTTCCAGACTTACCTGCAGCTTCATTAATACTCATAAACTTTAAGTTTAATTGCTTAATTGCCTTTGCGTAAGAAGTATATACTTTATCTTTTTTATTTTGTAAACCACCCATATATTGGAAATCTTCTGTTACTAAGTTACTCTTAGCTTCAGAAACCTTAATATAATATTCGTGGTTTTCTCTAACAATAGCGTAAACATTTCCGTCAGGACCTTGCTTAGTTAATTCCACTACAGAACGTGTAATTCCTTCATTAATAGGTGCACTACCCATTAACTCTCTCATTCTATTAAGCTTATCGTTACCCTTTAAGCCTGTTGGTTTTACTATATTTGAATTCTTCATCTTCTAATTACTTTATTTATAAATATTATGATTTTAGGTAAAAGTTATACTGGTTCAGGATATCTACTTAATGTAGTTGGTCCGTCAGCCACATTCTTAGGTTCCCCAATAACGTAAACACTTGTTAATGTACCAGTAATAGTCTTTACGTAAACGTCAAGTGTAGAACTTGCAGCCATAGTTACTGATGTACCATTAATAACTGGTGCGGCGTTAGCTCCAGCGTATATTCTGAAATATACAAAATTATTAAAATCAGCGTTAGCCGCTTCGTGGATAATACCATATCCGTTATCTGTTCCTTTTATTGCCATCTTTAAATTATTTAACTATGTTATTTAATTATAAATATATAGATAAACAAAAAAAACCCTCATAAAGAGGGTTAATTTTAATTTAATATGTAATAACCCTTATACTGCTATAGGGACATTTGCCCAATTAGAGTGATACTGGTAATCCAGTAATTCAAAATCTTCAAATTTGTAATCGAATAGACTGTCAGCTTTATTAAGAAGCAATCTAGGTTTACACTCTTTAGATTCTCTTTTTAACTGCTTCTCGACATAATCAATATGATTATTATATATATGAACATCACCTAAATTACCAACTAATTCACCTGGCACCATATTAGTCTGCTGTGCAAACATCTCAAGTAATAACGCATAACTTGCAATATTAAAAGGTAACCCTAAGAAAGTATCAACACTTCTTTGATTCCACATTAACGAGATTTCTCTTTTAGGGATTTCTAACCTATCCAATTCTTCACTAGTTTCATCTAATCCTAAATAATGAGATGTATAATATATATTTCGTTCTTCTAAGGATAATTCTCTAGTATAAACTTGAAAGAAGTTATGACAAGGGACTAACTTCATTTGCTCTAGCTCCCCAACATTCCACGCACTTATAACATTTCTACGAGAATCTGGGTCATTTCGCAATAATTCTATTGCGTTTCTAACTTGATTAATTCCAGGATTATGTTTCTTTACAAATGGGAAATGACCAGATTCGTCTCTTTCTCTTCTAATTAGCGTTTCATATGTTCCACCCCAATCTACCCATTGTTTACCGTATAATGAACCAAGTTCACCCGAATCATCAGCCCACTCATCCCATATTGTAACACCATTATCATTAAGGTATTTAATATTAGTATCACCCTTCAAGAACCAAAGTAATTCATGTATAATTGAACGAAGGTGTAATCTCTTAGTAGTTAATAAAGGAAATCCATCCTTCATATTAAACCTAATCTGCCTGCCGAATACAGAAACTGTACCAACCCCTGTCCTGTCATTTTTTTTACTACCATTATCTAGTATATCTTCTAATAGAGCGTGATAAACCTTGTCTGTACTATTTAACATATATTATTTATTTTTTAATTCATTATATAATTTTACCATATTATTTACCGCATCTAGTAAATTAACATTAAATATTCCGTCATTTTCAAAGTCGCTAACCATAGTTTTCATTGACTTTATAATACCATCTTCCATGGAAAAAATCTCGGCGTCATTTAATTCAGTAATTTCCGCTAATATTTTACTCACGTCAACCTTATCGTGTTTAAGGTATGAATATTTTTTTAAATTATTACTAAGTACTTTTCCTTGACTCTCAGCAGTCTCAAATCTTAAATAATCAGTATCTGGAACATCTTGATATGTATAACTACCACCATACTTAAATACTATATTAAGGTCTTTTTTGTTTTTATCATAAGTCGATGCTACGATATTTGACGATTCGTAAAGTGCCTTGACTAAACCATCCTTTTCTACTCTTTCTAAAATCATATTTTTTCTTTTAAAATGTTATAACACAAAGATACTAATAAAATTTAATTATTTCAAGGGTTGATTTTTTATAAATTGATTTGTATATTTGCGTAAAGATATTATTAATATGAAAGGGAAGAGAGAAGTGGTTAAAAAAGTTAAGGCTATAATGAAATTAGCTCAAACAGAAGCTAAAAACAATGCTGACAGAGAGTTAAGACCAGAACATATCACATTAGCTATTCTGCAAGAAGAAACTAATAGGTCAAATAAAGTTATTAAAAGTATGGGTATTGACACACTTAAGTTGTATGACTTAGTTAGTCAACATTTAAGACACAACCAACTTAATAGTACTATATCAGATGTAAAGAAACTTAGAGCACCATTAGATACTAATAGCAGTAAAATAATGAAAGGTGTTGATGAGGAAGCTGAATCTATAGGTGATTTACATATCGATACAACACATATCATTCTTTCGTTATTAAGAGAAACAAAATCACCCCTAACTAAATTGTTAGTTAAGAATAAATTAACTTATACCAAGTTTAAAAAAGCGATAGTTAATTACGAAAATCTTAATGATAAAGATTTAACAGATTATGAAAAAGAAAAATTAAAAGACATGGAAAATAGATTGAATGAATTTAAAGAAGATATTGAAAACTCATTACCATTTGACGATGATGATAACGGAAACCCACTAGGTGAAAGTGTTGGACCCAACAAAGGTAAGAGTAAACTAAAACGAAAAGAGACTAGTAAAACTCCAGTATTAGATAACTTCTGTAGAGACATATCTAAAGTTGCTACTGAAGGTGACCTTGACCCCGTAGTCGGTAGAGTTAAGGAGATTAAGAGAGTGTCTCAAATATTAGCTAGAAGAAAAAAGAACAACCCAATACTCATTGGTGACCCAGGTGTGGGTAAGACTGCTATTGTTGAGGGTCTCACTATGCTTATTAAAGATAATAAGGCACCCAGAATTCTATTAGATAAAAAGATTTATTCATTAGATTTAGCATCAATAGTTGCAGGTACTAAATATAGAGGTCAGTTTGAAGAAAGAATGAAAGCTATTCTTGAAGAATTAAAAGAAAATAAAGATATTATATTGTTTATTGATGAGATACACACTATAGTTGGTGCTGGAAACGCATCTGGAAGTATGGATGCTGCAAATATCTTCAAACCAGCATTAGCTAGGGGAGAAATTCAAGTAATAGGTGCAACAACACTTGATGAATTTAGAGAAAATATTGAAAAAGATGGTGCACTAACAAGAAGGTTCCAACAAGTATTAGTCGAAGAACCTACACTTGAAGAAACAACAGTAATACTTAAAAATATCAAGCAAAGGTATGAAGACCACCATAAAGTTATTTATACTGATGATGCAATCGAAGAATGTGTTAAGTTAGCAGATAGATATATAATGGATAGAGCTATGCCAGATAAAGCTATAGACGTGTTAGATGAAGCTGGTTCAACTACAAACATTAATCATGACGCTCCTGAAAATATAAAGAAACTTGAAGAAAAATGTTTAGAATTAAAAGAAGAAAAGGTCTTTGTAGTTAAGAGTCAGAAATATGAAGAAGCTGCAAAATTAAGAGATGAAGAAAAGAAAGTTATAGAAACATTGAAAATTGAAAAAGATAAGTGGCTTGACAGTATGGATAAGAGTAGAACTACTGTTGATGTTGACTTAGTTGCTGAGGTAGTTTCAATGATGAGCGGAATCCCAATTAATAAAATATCTTCACAAGAAACTAAAAAACTTGTAACAATGGATAAGGAATTAACTGGTAGAGTTATCGGACAAGACGATGCCGTTGTTAAGGTTGTTAAAGCTATTAAAAGAAATAGACTTGGAATTAAAGACCAAACTAAGCCAATCGGCTCGTTCATATTCTTAGGGCCAACTGGTGTAGGTAAAACTTACTTAGCTAAACTACTTGCTGAATCAATATTTGGTGATTCGGACGCTCTAGTTAGAGTTGACATGTCAGAATACATGGAGAAACACGCTGTGTCTAGACTTATAGGTCCGCCTCCAGGGTATGTTGGTTACGAAGAAGGTGGTCAATTAACGGAGAAAATTAGAAGAAAACCTTATTCAGTTATACTCTTTGATGAAATTGAAAAAGCGCATGATGATGTATTTAATTTACTTTTACAATTACTTGATGAAGGTCAGTTAACTGACGGTCTTGGTAGAAAAGTGAACTTTAAAAATACACTAATCATCCTTACATCTAATGCTGGTGTTCAACAACTTAATAACTTTGGTAAAGATATGGGTTTCAAAACAAAAGCTACTGTTGTTAATGAAGAAGAGAAAGTTCGTTCAATTATTAGTAAGGAACTTAAGAAGAAATTTAAACCTGAATTCCTTAATAGGATTGATGATACAATTATATTTAATTCATTAAATCAAAATGATATTCATAAAATTATTCATATGGAATTGGATAAATTAAAAGCTAGGGTTAAAGAATCTTTAAATATTACACTTAAGATTAATAAAACCGCTATTGAACATGTCGCAGTACAAGGTTACGACAAGGCTTATGGCGCTAGACCGCTTAACAGAGCTATTCAAAATTATATTGAAGACCCAGTAGCTGATGAAATACTTAGTGGTAATTTCAAGGATGGTGATACAATTAAGATATCATTTGATAAAAAAACTTCAAAATTGGTATTATCTTAAAATAACCCCTCCACACATATTAATGATTAAAAAAGCGAAGACTTATGTTTTCGCTTTTTTTGTATATTTATATCTATATGAAACATCTAATAAAGAAGTTATTACGAGAGGCGTTGGTAAATGAAATTAGCGACGAAGCATACGAGTTGTTAAAAACTAAACATAATAACTCTAGAGTAATAATGAGTAAAGAAAAAGAAATTTCATTTAGAGACCAATCAAATCAAAAAACAGGGAGAAAACCAAAAGGTTTATGGTATGGAATTGGAGCATCATGGATAGATTGGGTTAGGGGTGAAATGCCAGAGCGGGAAGAAGATTACACCCATTTAATTGATGTTGACCCTAATAAAATTAAAGTAATTAAAAATTACGATGAATTAATTGAATTTAATAAACAATATTCCGAAGGGGATAATATTAACTGGGGTGAAGTAGCAAGGACCTATGATGGTATAGAGATAGTACCGCATATAGGTAAGGCTAGATTTGAACTTGATTGGTATGGCACATGGGATATTGCATCTGGTTGCATATGGGGAGGAAATGCAATAAAGGGGGTTAACAATTTAAATGATAAACAACAAGACTATAAAAAGGTATATAGAGGTCAACCAAAAGAATATGACGCTATATCACCTTTAGGTTCATTTAGAGTAACTTTTGATTATTACTATTCAAAAGAACATGGTGATGATACAGAATACAAACTACCAAAAAGTTTAAAAATAATAGATGTAGGAGACTACAGTACTTGGAGACCACTATTAGATGAGTTTACGGATATTGATAATGATGATGATTACTGGGAATACATGGACCGATTTATTCCAAACGAAGAAATTATATTATTCTTAAAATCAAAGGGCTATGAGGGGCTTAAAGATGATACTGAAGTTTTAGTCTTTGATAAGAAAAATATAATTTAATATTATTTACTTAATGTGACTCATTCTATTTTTAATACCCACAATATAGTGATGTAACATTCCACTTTTTCCAGAACCTAAGTAAGACTTAAGCTGAGAAGGTCCAATATTATAAGATATCAGAGCATTAGTGATAGTTCTAGATTTAAGCTCACTACTCATTATCTTACCCCAAAGAGTTATGTTATTAACTTCATTAGATAACCAAGATTTAGCTTTACCCCATTTTTCACTCTTACAATATTTTTTATTATTTACAAACGAATAATCAGTAACACCCATATTTTTAAAAATAGAACTATCAGACTTAGTTATGGTTTTTCTTAAATAACCTATAGATGTAGAACGAAGTATTTGAGCAAATCCAACAGCACCAGTACAACTTAAAACTAAATCACCATCATTTCTATACTGCTTAGCGCCAGACTCAAGGAGAACCTGACCCAGCAACCAATCAAATATAATTTCACTAGTGTCTAATTTGTAAAATTGACTAACCTTACAAAACGTAATAGCTAACGCTGTGTCATTATGATTGTTGTAATTATTAAATGTTGAGAAAACCTTATCAAATTTATCAGGTAAGACAACTTCGTCCTTAAGTGATGTAACTTTATATATTAACTTAGGTATTGCTACTTTTAGCGGTAATGCGATTAGTATTATTAATACAACCTTTGATATTATTTTTTTCAGCATAGACATAGTTTTAGTGTGTTCGTATTTAAATATACGAATAATAAACTATAAACCCAAGCATTTTTAAAAAAAAATAAAACGCCGCAGGTATTAACCCGAAGCATTTTAATTAATTTATACTTACTTTTTAGCTGAAGAGATAGCTCTAACTTTAGCTTCTAACTTAGCAATCTTACTTTCCAAAATAGTACCTTGAGAAGCTTTTTGCTCCGCTAACCATTCTTTTTTCTTTTCAACTACCGCTTCAGAAACGATGTTATCGATTAATTCTACTAATTCGTTTTCTGTGATTTTAACTGATTTCTTTGACATATTTATTTTTTTTAAAAGTTTTTATTAGTCACTATATAAATATAACACAAAACCATAAAAAACTAAAAATAAATAAATAAAATTAAAAACCCCCATTGAACACAATGAGGGCCTTACTAGTATTTACTTTACACCTACATCATTGTTGACGGTAACAACTTCCTTAACTTTTTGTAATTAGCTTCCCCAATCTCTTCACGTCTAAAAGCAATCCTATGTAGACTACCACCGTTAGACTTATCAAGATACTTAATATCATCAGGTATCGACTTTATTTTATTCCCAATAAGATTAATAAATATTAAATTCTTTAATTTACCAATCTCACTAGGAATTGTCGTTAAATTATTATCTGGTATTAATAATTCCTGAAGAAACTCAAGACTCCCAATAGATGGGTGCAATTCAATAAGTTTAGCTTTTTTTATTATAAGCGTGGTAAGATTCTTAAATCTAGATACATCAGGTAACTTAGGGACATCTCTGTTAGTGAACCTTATTATAGGAGAGTATTCTTCAATAATATCAAATAAAGCCTCTGTCCAACCAAATTTAACTAAGTAATCAATATAAACATTATCAGTTGTGTTTTTGTTTTTCTTCATCTTAGCCATAGTTGTCAATTCTTCATGGATAAAGTTTGATATCCCCTCACTATTTAACAATACTGTCTCAAAAAAGTTGTTAGACTTACTCTGTATTCTATCCCTAACCTGCCTACTCTCAAAATGTAATTGGTACAATGAATCACTCTTCAAAGTTCCTGTAAAAAATCTATTATCTATTACGATGTAAATATCAGACTTTTCACCATTAGGTTTACGATACTTATTATTCCCTCTATAAAACTCAAACATATCACCCTTACTCTTAGAGGTACACCACCCAACAAACTCATCAAAAATTAAACTAGCCTCTTCACACTTAGGTACATACAATGTAAATCGCCTATCTCTAACTGGAATCTCAGCCTTACCACACTCAACAAAACTATTAATTAATTTTTCAATATTAGAAGGGTCTTTTTCAATAAATGGGTCAACAGCGTCATATAATTGAGATAACGATTTATATTGATTTATATCTGTGGGGTCTTTAACACCCTTTAAAATAAAACTATTTGCCGAAAGTTCTTTAAATTTCTTTTTTCTCTTATTCTTTTCAAATACATTTAAATAATCTTTAGCTAATGGTAAGTCTTCACTAAAAAATCTTTCAGCTTCATCAATCTCTCCACTCTTAATGTATCTAGTGAATGTATTAAGCATCCATTGGGTGTACATCTTATTCTTAGAAGGGTCAGCGTTAACCATCTTATTAAACACATCAAAAGATATATCAACCCTAGGCTTCTGATTACCATATTGCACATCAATAACGCCAGAATCTTCTTTAGTAGTTTTAGTTATAGTAGGGTGTAATTGATTTCCGTTTAAATCAAAAGCTTCATTTGATACCAAAGCAAATATGACATCATCCTTAGACGCAAGGTTAGTAAATATACGGCGATTTAGTGTTAAGTAAGCCACAAGTTCACTCATCCCTTCATCGGTATTATCAAATACATTATACTTTTCAGCTAAAAATGACAACCTATCAATAGACTTATTATTACTCATGTTTCACAATATTTAAACAAATATAGTATTAAAAAATGTGATAATCAATAGGTTGGATAAAATAAAAGCGTAACAAACGCTACGCCTCTAATCTACATTTAATAGAACTCATTTTCAAAATCATCATTTATGTATTCTTCTATTCGTTTTCTTATGAGCCATAGAAACCCAGATAAGTTGTTCTCTCTATCAATAATGTCAATCATGACTTCATTAGGGTTCTCACCATCTGTAAGTCTATACTTTATCTCGTTAAATAATTCGTACTTCCCTAATTGTAGTAGCTCAGTCATAATGAGATTATATGTGTCCCACTTATAAATAATATCATCGTCTTTAACACCTCTTAGAGTTTTTTCTAAAAACTTATTATACTCCTTATCGAGATTTGTATACCGACCAGAACCACTATTAATAGTGTAATTAAAGTTCTTCATAGGTCAAAAATTTACCGTTCTTATATATTCATAAATATCAATAAAAAACGAAATAATCAAAGTTAATCTTAACTTTTTTATCACTTGTACTCATACTAAACGTATAGGCTTATTTTAATTAAAATAAATTTAAAAATTACGTATTTTGTTGTACAACCTATCCAACTCAGGCGTTAAATTACTCAAGCTACTTAATACTTCAATACAAGTATCGTTTGGGTTGGTAGTCTCTGTGAGTTTATACTGAAGCTCCTTAACTCTTAGCATATCTTTTAAATTATGCTTTAACTCTAAAATAACCTGATTATATGTTATCCATTTCTTTTTGTTATCGATAGTAGATATGTAAATGTTTTCAGTTAGATACTGTTCGTAGGTATTCTCAAGATAGGTCTCCATGTCACCGTATGCCTCTCTTAATTTAAATCTTATTTTATCCCTTATTTCCACTTATCATTCCTTTAATCCTATATTCTTTGATAACATACCATTCTTTATCAACCCCTTAGCCCAGTCGTTAATTACTTGCTTAATGAATTTAGGTCCTTGATTATATTTTAACTTAAAATACTTAAGCAAATCTTCACCACTAATCACATTACCATCGAATTTTATCTCAAAAACCTTTCTTTGTTTATATTCATTACCATCCCTGTATGTCTCTACTGCCTTTCTGTAGTTCCTAGTTAAATCTTCTTCAATAGTTTTAACCACAATAGAATGGTCAGTATTCTCTGATAATACACTAGTTAACATTTTTAATTGATTCTCAGTTATAACTAACTTCTTTCTCATGATAATAAATATCGTAAAAAGATTTAAAGTCCAACTAATTCTTTTAATTTATCCTTAGATAACGCTCCAGGTAATTTATCAGTAACCTCACCGTCGTTAAACACTATAGTTGTTGGGATACTTCTAATTGAATATTTAGCAGCAGCTTCAGGTGCTGAATCAACATTAACCTTACCTATTATTACACCTGGGTTCTCCTTTGAAAAGTCTTCTAATATTGAACCATACATCCTACAAGGCCCACACCATTCTGCCCAAAAATCAATTAGAACTACCTTATCTTTATTTTCTTTTAAAATTTCTTCAAAATTCGAATCATCAACTTTTACAATCATAACTTTTTTTCTTAAACTTAATTTATATTGTTTATTATATTTAATATATATATACAAATATATATATTTATATCTAAAAATCAATGACCGATACAAAAATAATTTTAAACGTCATAAAAACATCAATCCCTAACGACCACCCACACTTATATTTGTACGTAACTGGTAATAGAAAAGATAAAGAAAGAGCGATTATAAACACTGTAAAATTATTTGAGGGTATATTGACACCACCATACAGTATAGGTCACGTTAGGAGAGCTGTAAAGACCTTCTTAAAGAGTAAAGAAAGTCAACACAAGAGTGGTGAAATAAAAATATCACCAATTTACTAATTTAATTTGGTAGTTTATTTATTATTTACTATATTTGACAATATCTTAAAAATAAATAGTATGAAAGAAAGTCAAAAAGTTAAAGAAAAGTTTTATAAAGATGGTCATGTAATGCTTGGTGAACACTACTCAAGTAAGGTTAAAAAATTATATGAACTATACGAGTCTGATAAATTTAAAGCTAGGGTATATTTTATGAACGAAAAATACGACTTTGTTAATAGTAGACTAGTCTTATTTATGAAAGATAATGGTGATTTTGATATTGTTAACTTTGTTAGAACTTACGGAATTAGTAAAACCAATAGAGTATACTCTAGAGAAAAAAGAACGTTCCAACTAAAATTTAGTAAGAATAAATTCACACTAATCATAAATAATAGACAAAGTAGAGTTATTGCACCCACATTATCAAATATTCTTAATGAAATTATACATTTTGATTCTGTATATGAGTCAAATGGCCCACATGACCCGAATAAAGATATTTTAAATTTACTTAGTGAAAGATTTGCATGGATTAGATTTATTAGAGAAAATACTTCATTACATAATATAAGTCTTAATACATTTATAAATAAAAAATTATTTAGTCTTAAAAAAGCACTTAAATACTATTTTAAATGTCCCTACCCAGTAGCTAAGTTATTTAATGACTCAAAAACAAGTCATAACGGAATTGCTTATGTCAGACACTACATGGATTATATATCAAATATCGAATCTTTTAAGTCATCATGGGTTAATGAGAGTTTTGATTTTGTGTACGACTGTTTAAAAATGGCTAAGATTGTAGATAAAAAAATTAATGCATCTTGGTCCGACAGGAGACTTAAAGAAGAGCATGATAAATGGAGTAAGACAATAAACGATATAATGTTTATTGATTGTGATAGAGAAATGAATATAAGTGAAATATTCTTAGATTTTGAAAAATTTTCTAATTATAAGGTAATAAAAACAACGAAGAGATTAGCACAAGAAGGGTTAAGTATGAACCACTGTGTGGGTAGTTACGTTAGCCGTATAGAGAGTTATAGTTGTGCTATATACACTTTGAATAAACACACCTTAGAATTAAAAAGAAGCTGGCTTAAGGGTAAACAGGTATTAAGTATTGGGCAACTAGTCACATTTAGTAATGGCGCCCCTAACGAAATCCTTAAAAAAGAAGTTATTGAATGTGTGAATAACTTCAACAAAAAACTACACGATATTACTTGCGTAGAAACTTTGATTGATGAAGATGAAGAAATGTTCCCATTCTAAAATAAAAAGCTGGCTAGTAACCAGCTTTTTTTAGTTCTTCTTTAGTCGGGAACCCTAAGTCCATTTGACATACCTTACAAATCTTTTTAACCTGTATTGGTGTTCCATAAATAGGTTTAACATCATACTCTAAATGCTTACATTCTTCTTGCATACTATTAACCTTTTCATTAAGTTTAACTATTTCAGTCTTAAACTTAGAAACTGATTTACTAACGTCTTCAGGTGACAAATTATCCCCAGGGCTAGCTTGTGAGTCTTCTACCATTTTAAAAAATTTTTAAGAAACTTATTGATTATTTGTGTAAATCTCTGGATTTTGTTTTCCGAAAACTCTGATGATTTCTCCAGCCTTAGCGTTAGCTTCGTTTTCAATAGGTGACCCATCATCACCCTCTTCAGCTAACCCAGTTAAATCACCACGCTCATTTTGCTGGTGGTGAACTAATTCATGCGCTACTGAACGCATTACGTCCATTATAGCTCTATCTTTTATGTAAATACAAGCGAAATGGTCCTCTATATTGTAATAAGCACTTGTAGTGATATCCTTTCTATCAACTGTAAGTTTTATCTTACATGATTTTTCAATACCTAAGAAGTCATTTACAAAAAGTATAAATTTCTCCATTAAATCCCTATTTGACATCATTTCCATATTTATTAGTTTACAGTGTCAAGCATAATAATATCAGGCATATCCATATTATCAAATTCAATAGTATCAAATTCAATAGTATCAACAACCATAGTGTCAATAACCATAACATCAAATGATGCAGTATCTAAATATTCTGTATTTTCAACACAGATAATAGAATCCTCTTTTTTATTTAAAGCGAATACAAAAGCAATAATTAATGCTGTTACTATTAACGCTATCCTAAGTATTAATTTATTCATTTTCTCAGTCTTACCTAAATCTTTATCTATTTTTCCCATATTCTTACTTGTTTTTTAAGTAGACATCTTTGCTACTACCATCGTAATATAATTTTTCTATCTCCTTGTTTAATAATTTTAATTCTTTTTGAATTTTTTTCCTTTCAACCCTAACAGATTTATCATTACCCATTAAGCCCTTCAACTTATCAGTTAATCCTTCCTTTTCTCTTTCTAACTCCTTAACCTCAGGAGCTTGTCTCTTAGGTCTATTAGTCTGCTTGTCAAGTAAGTCCATCTTACCAGCAACCTTATCAGCTAATTCTGGACTATTATTAGCAGCTGCTATCTCAGCACCACTATCATCCGCATCGGTGTAAGCATCATATCCTTCCATATTCGTCTTTATAAAATCTTCAATAACATCTCCGTAATTAAGATAAGTCTTAATAACAGCATCCGACGCTGGAGAACCTGGTTTAGCAACCTTGTA
>Ga0114915_1000137_pt1 | contig 34617 bp, 34 predicted proteins | sample MalvirAntarct_55_FD_87288 | JGI IMG/M metagenome (GOLD analysis project Ga0114915, IMG submission 87288) | Marine viral communities from the Global Malaspina Expedition - Malaspina viral metaG Antarct_55 | ecosystem: Environmental > Aquatic > Marine > Oceanic | place: South Georgia Island...
GCAACGGGAAGTAATTATAATCAACCTCACTCCCCACACCCAAGTTACTGTTTTTACACAACTAATCTTGTTTCGCTACCGAAGCAGCGCTGGTGTGGGGCGCATTATAGGGATGCCTGAGAGGGCGTCAACAGTTATTCGAAAAACAATTACTGACTGTCTGTAAAATAGACAGAAGTCCACGTAAGCGCTTGATAGTTGATTAAGCGGCTTTTACGCCGCCTTACCGCGCCAGCGATTCCACACCGCTGCTATCGGGCCTGCAACCGCATAAAGCACGGAGACTGCGAGTATTCCGATAGGCAAATCGTACATAACAATGCCAAATATCAGCACTATCGGCAGCATCACCACAAACGGAACACGGCTTCGATCAAGTTCTTTGAAGCTGTAGTACTTCACATTGGAGATCATTAGGAAGCCAAGCGAGACAATAATGATCGCTGAAACAATGGAAAGCTCAGGATATTGCTCAAGTAGCTTGTTATCGACGCCAACCCAAACCACTGCCGCAACGATGGCACCAGCCAATGGGCTCGCCAAACCGATGAAGTAGCGCTTATCAGCGACATTTAGCTGCACATTGAAGCGAGCCAAGCGTAAGGCGGCCGCCACACAGTAGATGAACGCGCAAATCCAGCCGAGCTTGCCCAATGTGTGTAATGACCAACTAAACATCACCAGGGCCGGCGCAACACCAAAGGAGACCATATCGGAGAGTGAGTCGTACTCTGCTCCAAATGCACTCTGCGTATTGGTCATGCGCGCCACACGGCCATCCATGCCGTCAAACAACGCTGCCAGGAATATCGCAAGGGCTGCGGACTCGTATTGCCCATTCATGCCAGAGATGATGGCGTAGAAGCCCGAAAACAAAGCGGCTGTGGTAAATAAGTTAGGCAGGAGGTAAATACCGCGATGCCGCGCCTTTTTACCACCCTCGAGATGCTCTTCTTCAACGACTTCGAAGGTTAGGCCGGAATGATCATCGTGATCGTGTGGTTGTGACATAAGAAACTCCCAAAAAGATGAAGACATCTTAATCTTCGGCAAAAAAAAACGCGACCTAAGTCGCGCTTTTGCGACCGAAGGCCACTTTCATAGCCTTCGATCTAGATCACATCATGAGCAATTAGTTTTTGCTTTGATCAACCAGTTTGTTTTTCGAGATCCACGGCATCATACCGCGTAGCTGAGCACCAACAATTTCCACTGGGTGAGCAGCATTGAGGCGGCGACGAGCAGTCATGCTTGGATAGTTGGTTTTACCTTCCAAGATGAACATCTTCGCGTATTCGCCAGTTTGAATGCGCTTCAGTGCATTACGCATAGCTTCGCGTGACTGTTCGTTGATCACTTCTGGACCAGTAACATACTCGCCGTATTCAGCGTTGTTGGAGATCGAGTAGTTCATGGTGGCAATGCCGCCTTCGTACATCAGATCAACAATCAATTTCAGTTCGTGCAAGCACTCGAAATAGGCCATTTCTGGGGCATAACCAGCTTCGGTTAATGTCTCAAAACCCATTTTCACCAACTCTACAGCGCCGCCGCACAGCACAGCTTGTTCGCCGAACAAGTCGGTTTCGGTTTCTTCGCGGAAGTTAGTTTCGATAACGCCGCCTTTAGTGCCGCCGTTGGCTGCTGCATACGACAGCGCTACTTGCTTGGCATTACCTGAAGCATCTTGGTGCAAAGCGATCAAAGAAGGTACGCCGCCGCCTTTCAGGTATTCCGAGCGCACAGTGTGGCCTGGACCTTTAGGAGCAACCATGATGACGTCCAGGTCGGCGCGTGGAATCACTTGGTTATAGTGAATGTTGAAGCCGTGAGCAAAGGCTAGCGTGGCGCCTTGCTTGATGTTTGGTGCAATGTTGTTGGCATAAACTTCAGGAATGTTTTCGTCTGGCAGCAGAATCATCACCAGGTCGGCGCCTTTAACAGCGGCGTCAACTTCAGCTACTTTGATACCGGCGGCTTCAACTTTCGACCACGATGCGCCATTTTTGCGCAGGCCAACGGTGACGTTAACGCCAGAGTCGGTCAGGTTTTGCGCGTGGGCGTGGCCCTGTGAGCCGTAGCCAATAATGGCAACGTTCATACCGCGAACGATGGAAAGATCAGCATCTTTATCGTAATAAACTTTCATAATGTCACTCTCGTGTGAGCCAAAAGCTCGTGTGGGTAATCGGTGGATGCACGCGATGAGCGTGGTGATCCGTGACGCGCACCATACGACATCCTTTGTATTGCGTAAAATGATATATTTGCAACGCAATATGCCGATAAAGGAAACATCATAATGGATGCTCGTAGCCTGCAGCTCTTTCTTGCCCTTGCTGAGAATTTGCATTTCGGCCGCACTAGCCGCGAACAACACATCAGCCCATCCGCGCTAAGCCGCAGCATTAAGCAATTAGAAGATAGTGTTGGCGCCCCGCTCTTTCTGCGCGATAACCGCTCGGTGACACTGACACGCGAAGGCCGATTATTTCGGAAGTATGCCGCCGACACATTGCGCGGCTGGGATAGCCTTCGCCAATCCATGCGAGACGATAGCGACATTTTACGCGGCGAACTCAGCCTGTATTGCTCGGTGACCGCCAGTTACAGCTTTCTATATGACATCTTGAATAATTTTCGCAGTAATCACCCACATATAGAGATCAAGCTGCATACCGGTGATGCCGCAAAAGCTGTCGAACGTGTGCAGGAGGCGCGCGAAGACATTGCCATTGGCGCGCGCCCAGACAGCCTACCGCCGGGCGTTGTATTTCAGCCCATAGCTCGTTCCGATCTACGCTTCATTGGACCATTGAGCACTTTAGCGCTGAGTAATGAGCAAATTCGCCAGCCAACACTGGAGAGTTGGCGAGATGTGCCGATGATATTGTCAGAGGAAGGTTTGGCACGGACTCGAATTGAGCGTTGGCTACGCCGTCATGGCATTCGGCCGAAAATTTATGCTCAGGTTAGTGGCAACGAGGCTATTGTTAGTATGGTGAGTCTGGGCTTTGGCATAGGTGTAGTGCCGCAAATCGTGCTCGATAACAGCCCATTGGCGAGTCGAATTCGTACTTATGATATTGAGCCGCCGCTGACGCCTTATGACATTGGCTTGTTTGCATTAGAGAAGAGGCTTAAAGAGCCTTTGGTGAATGCGTTTTGGAATCGGCAAAGCAAGTGAGTAGCGCGCTTCGGAGCTTGCGATGAATAGCAGTCGCTGCTTATTGCATTCACATTGGCATAAAAAAGGCCCGCATGAAGCGAGCCTTTTTTCATTACACCGAGATCAGACGCTGAGCACCTTATCGCCACGTGCAATGCCAGAGACGCCGGTACGCACCACTTCAAGAATAGTGATTTCCGACAATGCCTCGACAAAGGCATCTAGCTTCTCGCTAGGGCCTGTCAATTGAATGGTGTAGACGCTAGGCGTTACATCAACAATATGACCACGGAAAATATCCGCCGTGCGCTTAATTTCAGCGCGTGCAGCACCAATTGCCTTGACCTTAATCAGCATCAATTCGCGCTCGATGTGCTGACCCTCACTGAGATCAACCACTTTAACAACTTCAATCAGCTTGTTTAGCTGCTTGGTGATCTGCTCAATTTTATGCTCATCGCCAGAGGTGGTCAGCGTGATGCGTGACAGCGTGGCGTCATCGGTAGGCGCAACAGTCAGTGACTCGATGTTGTAGTTACGCTGCGAAAACAGGCCAACCACACGCGACAAAGCACCCGGTTCGTTTTCTAATAAAAGAGAAATAATACGACGCATGATCACGTACGCTCCGTTTTGCTTAGCAACATGTCACGCATCGAACCCTTGGCGATATGCATTGGGTATACGTGCTCTTTAGGGTCGACATAGATGTCCAAAAACACCAATTTGTCGGTCATCGCCATGGCTTCGGCCATTTTGCTGTCGAGCTCGGCTGGATCAGTAATTTTCATACCAACATGGCCATAGGCCTCAACTAGCTTCACGAAGTCTGGCAGTGAGCCCATGTATGAGCTGGAGTGACGGCCTTCGTATTGCATGTCTTGCCATTGCTTAACCATGCCCAAGGACTGGTTGTTGATATTGATGATTTTCACCGGCAAGCCGTACTGCAAGCAGGTCGACAGCTCTTGGATATTCATCTGAATCGATGCCTCACCAGTGACGCAGCAAACTGTAGCGTCTGGAAAAGCAAACTTCACGCCCATTGCCGCTGGCAGACCAAAGCCCATGGTGCCGAGGCCACCAGAGTTGATCCACTGACGCGGGCGATCGTATTTGTAATAAAGCGCGGCAAACATTTGATGCTGACCCACGTCAGACGTGATGTAAGCCTGACCATTGGTGGCTTTATATAGCGCCTCAACGACTTGCTGTGGCTTCATCTGCCCAGGGGCTGCGGCTTCGTAGCGTAAGCCGTGACGGGTACGCCATTGCGCAATTTGCTCCCACCAGATATTCAGCGCTTCAGCATCGGGCTTAGGTGCATCGGCGGCTTTCACCAAGGCGAGCATGTCTGCCAGCACAGGTTCGACTGCGCCCACGATGGGAATATCGACCATGATGGTTTTCGAAATCGCCGCTGGGTCGATATCGATGTGAATGATTTTCGCATTCGGGCAGAACTTTTGCGTGTTGTTGGTAACACGGTCATCGAAGCGCGCGCCAACAGCGAGAATCAAATCGCTATGGTGCATGGTCATATTGGCTTCATAAGTACCATGCATGCCCAACATGCCGATGAATTGCGGGTCGGTGCCAGGGAAAGCACCAAGACCCATCAGCGTGTTAGTGCAGGGATAGCCCAAGGTGCGCACGAGTTCAGTGAGCAACCCGGAGGCATTGCCTTGCACGACACCGCCGCCGGCGTAAATCACTGGGCGCTTTGCGGCCAGCAACTCATCCACAGCTTTTTTGATTTGACCGGCATGGCCACGGCCTGGCGGCGTGTATGAACGCAGCTTGACCTTGGCGGGATATTCGTAAGGGAACTTCTCATTCGGGTTAGTGCAGTCTTTCGGCACGTCGATAACGACGGGGCCGGGACGACCAGAGGCAGCAATATAGAACGCCTTTTTCACCACAGCCGGAATTTCGCTGGCGTGCCGAATTTGGAAGCTATGCTTCACGATAGGACGGCTGACGCCAACCATATCGGTTTCTTGGAAGGCATCTTCGCCAATCAAGTTCGATGGCACCTGGCCCGAGATCACCACCAAGGGGATCGAGTCCATATAAGCCGTGGCAATCGCGGTGACCGTATTGGTCGCGCCGGGGCCGGAAGTCACCAATACGGTGCCGACTTTGCCAGTGGCACGCGCATAGCCATCGGCAGCATGGCCGGCAGCTTGTTCATGACGCACTAAAATATGTTTGACTTTATCCTGCTGGAAGATGGCATCGTAAATATGCAACACCGCCCCGCCGGGATAACCAAATAGAAACTCCACGCCTTCATCTGCAAGCGCGCGGATGAGCATTTCACCGCCTGATAACTGTTCCACAATTCACCCTATTTTTAGGAATGGCTATGCCTGCGCGCGGCCGCCTTTAAGGGGCCGAATCTTACCACAGGCGCTGTACTCATGGGGGCTGATGCAGATGCTCTTGACCTCGGGGTCGAGGTGGCAACGTGCTGGCTGCGGGTGCGCACAGCGTGTTGCAGAGCAGGCAGTATAAGACGGCGAGGTACGCGTCTCGAATCAGAGCAATCGCTGCTCTGGCGCCGATTTGCTGAGGGTGGTCAGCGTGTCAGCGCCCTCCATGAAGCTGAGTATTTTTTATGCACAGCGCTTATATGTCAAGCCTTTAGCTGCGCTTAATGCAGCCTTGGGCGCTGACACACCAACTCACCGTGCTCTAACTCTACAAAAATCGTATCACCAGCAACAAAGTCGCCACGCAGCAAGTGGTCGGCCAGTGGGTTTTCTAGCTCGGCCTGGATGGCGCGTTTCAATGGTCGCGCGCCATACAAAGGATCAAAGCCGACAGCAGCCAAATGCGCCATGGCAGCATCACTCAGCTCCAGCTTGAGCTCGCGATCAGCTAAGCGCTGGCGTAGACGATCCAGCTGAATATCGGCGATGACACGGATTTGTGCCTCGCCCAATGGAGCAAAGACCACAGTCTCATCAATACGGTTGACGAACTCCGGCCTGAAATGACGATGCACAGCCTCCATGACCGCTGCTCGTACTTGATCGCCCTGCCCGGCTTGCGTCAGGCTTTGAATCAAGTCTGCGCCCAAGTTCGAGGTCATGATGATCAAGGTATTGCGGAAGTCGACAGTACGGCCTTGGCCATCGGTGAGACGACCGTCTTCGAGCACTTGCAGCAAGATATTGAACACATCAGGGTGTGCTTTTTCGACTTCATCGAGCAAAACGACGGAGTAGGGTTTTCGACGCACAGCTTCGGTCAATGTGCCGCCAGACTCATAGCCAACATAGCCTGGAGGTGCGCCAACCAAGCGTGACACCGAGTGTTTTTCCATAAACTCCGACATATCGATACGCACCATGGCGTCATCACTGTCGAAAAGGAAATTCGCCAGTGCTTTGCACAGCTCAGTCTTACCAACGCCGGTAGGGCCTAAAAATAGGAAAGAACCGCTGGGACGATCAGGATCGGTAAGGCCAGCGCGCGAACGACGCACGGCATTGGCCACGGCTTTCACGGCCTCGTCTTGACCAACGACGCGCTCGGTGAGCACTGCTTCCATTCTTAATAGTTTGTCGCGTTCGCCTTCGAGCATGCGCGCCACGGGAATGCCGGTCGTGCGGGCAACTACTTCAGCGATTTCAGCTTCAGTGACTTTGCTACGCAGCAATGTTGCCTCTGGGCGCTCGCCATTTTGCGCCTCAGCCAAACGCTTTTCTAATTCAGGGATGCTGCCGTACTGCAATTTTGACATTGTCTCTAAATCGCCTTGGCGTTTAGCGGCATCGAAATCCAGGCGCGCCTTCTCTAGCAGCTCTTTGACTTGCTGTGCGCCGGCCACCGAGGATTTCTCACTGCGCCAGATCTCATCGAGATCGGCGTATTCACGCTCGAGCTTGAGAATGTCTTCCTCCAACTTCACCAAGCGCTGCTGTGAGGCGGCATCGTCTTCGTTTTTCAGCGCCTCACGCTCCATTTTCAGCTGGATGAGGCGGCGATCTAAACGATCCATGGACTCCGGGCGTGAATCCATTTCCAAGCGTATGCGCGACGCCGCCTCATCGATCAAGTCAATGGCTTTGTCGGGCAGCTTGCGATCACTGATGTAGCGATGCGACAAGCGTGCGGCTGCAATAATCGCTGGATCGGTAATATCGACGCCATGGTGCAATTCGTAGCGCTCTTTCAAGCCGCGAAGAATGGCCACGGTGTCTTCCACACTGGGCTCATCGACTTGAATTTTTTGGAAGCGGCGTTCAAGTGCGGCATCTTTTTCAATGTATTGGCGATACTCATCGAGCGTGGTCGCACCAACGCAATGCAATTCACCGCGAGCCAGTGCGGGCTTGAGCATATTGCCGGCATCCATCGCGCCTTCGGCTTTACCAGCGCCGACCATGGTGTGGATTTCGTCAATAAACAAAATGACTTGGCCTTCGCGTTTGGCCAGGGCGGTGAGTACTGACTTCAGGCGCTCTTCGAACTCGCCACGAAATTTAGCACCAGCAATGAGCGCGCCCATATCTAGCGATAAAACGCTTTTGGATTTCAGGCTATCGGGCACTTCGCCATTGACGATGCGCTGCGCTAGACCTTCTACGATGGCGGTCTTACCGACGCCAGGCTCACCAATGAGTACGGGATTATTTTTGGTACGCCGCGAAAGCACTTGTAGCGTGCGGCGAATTTCTTCATCGCGGCCGATGACTGGGTCGAGCTTGCCAGCTCGAGCGCGCTCGGTGAGATCGATGGTGTATTTTTCTAAGGCTTGGCGCTGCTCTTCGGAACCAGCGCTGTTGACGTTTTCGCCGCCGCGCAAGCCATCGATGACTTTGCTCAATGAATCGCGAGTAAGGCCCGATTGCGTGAGTAATTTACCCGCCGTGGTATTGGCGTCTATGCAGGCGAGCAGCACCCACTCGCTGGCGATGAAACTGTCGTGTTTTTCTTGCGCGAGTTTATCGGCAAGATTGAGCACACGTATTAGGTCTGGATTCGGTGCCATTTCGCCACTGGATTTGGCGATGCGCGGCAGATCGTCGAGCGCTTTGCTAAGAGCTACGCGCAGGCGCGGCAGCTGACCGCCAGCTTGCGAAATCATCGGTGCAATGGCGCTGTCGGCGGGCGTTAATAAAGCATCCAGTAAATGCACGGGATCGAGGCTGTTATGGTCGCGACCAACAGCTGCTGACTGGGCATTGGATAATGCAGTTTGTAATGTGGCGGTTAGGCGATCTAAGCGCATCGATTGACCCTCATGTCCACGCGCGAAATGCGCTGATGTCTATGATTTGTGGGGTCTATCGATGAATTTCAAGGGCTAGGGTTGATGCTTGCGCTATTTAGCGCCACGCTGCCAGCGTACTGTACGCTCGGCGATGTGCTGACCAAAAGCTTCTGCAGTGTCGCGATCGCCCTGCGGCGGCGTATGTTCTGGCGCTTCGTTATCGGCCTGTGTCATTAAGCCCGAATAAGACCCGAGGCGATTTAAATCGGTTGGGCCAGTGCCACTTGGCTGCAAGGCAAAGTTGACCCAAAGCATGCCGTGCTGGCCAGCAAAGGTTTGTAACTGCTGCAGCGCAACTTGTTTGTCGCCACTTAAGGCGCCGGAGTTAACAAAGCCCGCAGCGACTTTATCCTGCCAGCCTTGCGCAAACCACGTACGTGAACTGTCATCCATAAACTGTTTAAACGTGGCAGAAACACTGCCCATATAAACTGGTGCGCCAAAAACAATGGCCTCGGCAGCGGCTAAAACTTCCCAGTCAACATCAACCACCGACATGGCTTGCGCTTGTACGCCAGCGACACGATTGGCGCCATTAACGACGCACAGTGCGACCTGCTCGGTGTGACCAAAACCACTGTGATAAATAACAACCATTGGCGTCATGCCAACTCCTTTAAATATGTACTAGTTTTAAGCGCCGCCTAGTTAGGCCGGTTTCGCCAGATCACACTGGCCATTCGCCCTGTTGCTGCTTCGCGGCGATAGGAGAAGAAGCGCGATGATTCGCTGAAAGTGTCCAAGCCGCCACCATACACCGCTGAGACACCGGTGCGCAGCAGGCGTATGCGTGCGAGCTGGTAAAGATCGGCGAGGTAATGGCCTGGCTTATTAGCCGAAAACGCTGCCTTTGTGGCCTCTAGCTCATCATCTATTGCCAATGCGATAAACGCCTCGCGCACTGATTCACCAACCTCAAAGCTATTTGGCCCGATGGCTGGGCCTAACCATGCCATCAAGGTTTGTTGAGGCGAAAAAGTCGCAGCGGTGGCTTCTAAAATGCCATTGCAGAGGCCGCGCCAACCGGCATGAGCCACGGCAACGCGCTCACCTTCGATATCGGTGAAAAACACCGGCAGGCAGTCGGCGGTCATCACCACTAAGGCGAGGCCTGCATCAGCTGTTGAGCTGGCATCGGCATCGATGGGCGTGCAGGCAGATTGCTCATCTAATACTGATGATCTGGGCTCAAGCACATCGATGCCGTGGATTTGATTTAGCCAGATGAGCTCACCACGACTACCGCGAGCGTGGCAAAAGCCCGTCAGGTGCTGGCGATTCTCGGCTACGGCTTGCGCGTCGTCATTGACATGATGGCCTAGGTTTAAGCTGTCGAATGGTGCCGTACTAACGCCGCCGGCTCGCGTAGTTACCCATGCTTGCACGTGCGCCGGAGCTGGCCAATCGGCACGAATAAGCTGTGACTGATCTAATGTTTTTGGGCTTCCAACAGCCTCTCTTAGATCGCTCACTTGCTTACTCGCGCGCTGCATCAGTTTTAAGCGCCAACAGCAGTGCCTCGAAATCTTCCGGCAATGGCGACTCCCACAGGCATTGCTCTTCAGTTGCCGGATGCACCAAACCTAACCGGCGTGCATGCAAGGCCTGCCGACCAAATTCGCGCATCGTGTCTTGCAGTTCTGGCGATGCGCCTTTGGGAAAGCGCAGTCGGGAATACACCTGATCGCCGACTAAAGCATTGCCGACATGTGCCATATGCACGCGAATTTGGTGAGTTCGGCCAGTTTCTAACTGAATGCGCAAGTGCGTGTGATTGGGGTAACGCTGCAAAATGCGGTATTGCGTTACGGCATTACGCCCGCCAGCAACAACTGCCATGCGCACACGATCATGCGGATGGCGATCGATAGGCGCATCAACAGTGCCGCCTGCGGTCATTTGGCCGTATGCCACCGCTTCGTACTCGCGATACACCAGCTTGCTGGCGAGCTGAGCCACCAAATGCGTATGGGCCGGCAAAGTTTTGGCGACAACCATCAGGCCCGTGGTGTCACGGTCGAGGCGATGCACAATGCCAGCGCGCGGCAGGTTCACTAAATCGGCTTGATGATGCAGGAGCGCATTCATCAAAGTGCCGGTGTGATTGCCTGCTCCGGGATGCACAACCAAGCCCGCAGGCTTGTTGATCACCATCAGATAGCTGTCTTCATAGATAATATCGAGCGCAATATCTTCGGGCTTAGCCTGGGTCTCTTCTTCCAGTAGCGCCTCAATAACCAACTGCTCGCCGCCCAAAACTTTCTCTTTGGGTTTGCGCTGCTCGCCATTGCAGGTCAGCATGCCGTTATGGATCCACTGCTTCAGGCGTTCGCGCGAGTATTCGGCGAAAAGGGAGGCAGCGGCTTGGTCAATACGGCAACCGGCAAGCTCTGGTGGAACAACAGCATTTAGTGAAATTGCTTGCGACATGGTTTGGCGGGCTCGTCGAGCTAGTGTTTAATAGGGGCATTGTACCCGCGCACCACCCTTGGTGCTCATCTTGGATGAATTCATGAAAAAGATGTCACGTTTATTTCTCACCGCCGCAGTGCTTTTACTCGCGGCCTGTGCCTCGCAAAAGCCTACGGTTAAAACTGAAGCCAGCTATTACAGCGAAGCTCATGATGCCCTCAAAGCCGGCAACTACAGCGTCGCCACTGCTGGCTATGAAGCGCTAGAGTCGCAATATCCCGTTGGTAATTACACCGAACAGGCTCAGCTCGAGCTAGTTTATGGTCGCTATATGCAAGGCGACTACGCTAGCGCAATTGCCGCTATTGACCGCTATATGCGCCTGCATCCTGAGTCTGCAAACTTAGATTACGTATTTTATATGCGTGGCCTGTCTAACTTTGCCATTGACCAAGATGCCATTCTGAAGCGCCTACCGATAAATATGGCGCATCGCGACATGGGTCAAGCGAAAGTCGCTTTTGATGATTTCCGCCAGCTCATCACACGCTTTCCAAACAGCCAATACAATGCCGATGCCCACCAACGCCTGATTTATCTGCGCAACCAATTTGCTGAAGCAGAACTGCATGTAGCCCGCTATTACGAAATGCGCGGCGCTTTCGTTGCTGCCATCAATCGTGCACGTTGGATCGTCGAAAACTATCCCGAAAGCCAGGCTGTGCCGAAAGCACTGAGCATTCTGGTAAATAACTACAACGCCTTGAACATGAAAGATCTTGCTGCTCAAGCGCAAGATCTACTGAAAACCATCGAGCCCAGCAAAAAAGCCGGTTAATCCAACGTCGGAGCTTTCCTCAAGCGCCGACGATACGCGGTTAATCCAAGCTCAACCTCGGGTTTGGATTGACCTAGCCAATGCAGCTTGCCCTCCTCGCTAATAATAGGTGCGGCAAGCTGGACTGGCGATGTGCCTAAATCTATTTCCTTCGCCAACTCTGTGCTGCGGCCTTTGCGCCATGGCAAATCATAGAGCCTGGTTTGAATATCGGCGGCAAGGCAAAGTGCTTTCGGCGGCAAAGCTGTCTCTAGTGTTAGCACTACCCGAGCATCTAACCACTTCGGACTCAGCCCTAAACTTTGCTCGGATGAGAATTGACGCTGCCAACCGATGTTGTGTGTTGGCGGCGCGGTAGGTGTTGTCCATTTTGGCAGGCTACTTATCACTAATGGTGCGATGCGTTCGTCATCGAGCCAGGCTGAAAGCAGCACGCCATCGATTTCGCTAGCGCGAGTAGCCAAGCTTAATGCCACTCGGCGTCGGCCATTAGCATCGGGTTGAATAGAGAGGCTTGGCGCGGCAAGAATTTCGACCTCGGCTAGATTAGCGCTAGGCCGAGCAATGATTGTGGGGCGAGTAAAACTCTTGTCGTGAGCGTTAGTTTGCAGTCGCCAAATGCGCCCTAGGTCATCAACACCGTAGCCTCGAATACTTTGCTGCCAGCTAATAAATGTCCACGGTACCGGCCATTGCGGCGATTCACTCTCAGTCTCTGCTCGCCAAAGTATTTCGCCGGTTAAGCCATTTACTCTTAAGAGATGGCTGGCATCAGGCATCACAGCCCTAACCCCCAATAAAAGTTCAGGCGCTGTGCTTGTTAACGACTTCGGCAAGATGCTAAAGCTATCGACCGATGTAGCTGATAGTGGCAATAATCTAGGTTGCTGCGGCTGACTTAAATCCAGTGCAAGCAGCCTTCCCGCTAGCAAGGCAAAAACAATTCTTTCGCCCAGACCACCCTCCCAGAGTTGCAGTGCATATGAGCTAAGCTGCTCTGGGCGTAGAGCTGCCGGCTGCGCCAATAATTGCGCTCGGTGCGCCTGCCAAACTGTCGGCTGCCAGCGCCACAATAAGTCGCCTGAGTCGCCATCGCGCAAATAAAATGTGCCGTCGACACTCAACCACAGCAAGGTTTGCGCTCGACCTGTCGCACTTGTTGGGTCGAGCCCTGTATCAATCAGTAATGAGTCGCCTAGCGCCACTGCTTTAGCGGTATTTGCAGAAGGGTCTATTGCCGTGAGCTGCCCTTGTGAGCCTAAAACGGTGTCACTCAGCAGCAATCCTTGTGATGATTCGGTACCAATTTTCGCCTGCAAGCTTGGTGAAAGTGTACTGACATCAGCGCAGTCCATGAGCGATAAACAGGCTCGAAAGCCGTGATCCCCCGGCCATAACGCACGCCCCAGCGTAGGGCTAGCAAAATGCACATCGACACCATTAAAACTACCAAGATGGCTGCGCGGCACTAGTCGGTATGGCTGCAATGGCCCTTGCAGCGCCAGATCTAACCATCGCGTTAACTGCGCTGAAATATCGTCTTGCAACTCGTTAGCTGTGAGCAATAGGCCTTCATTGCCACCGCAAGCATCAGATAATCGTGCGGGCCGATAGTTCACTGTCGTTTCTTTTGGCACTGCCTCGCCCTGCACTTGGGCTAATAGTTTCGCGGCTAGATCAGGCACCGAGTCAGTGCGATCTCCCGTGTGCATCAGCAAGCTATTTAATACGCGCCGCCACTGCGCTCGACCGCTTAGCATCGCCGATGGGCTTTGCCAACTTAAGCGCCAAATGACCGGCGTCGAAGCAGAAACTACCCATGGCGAATCGGCGCGTGGCACCAACTCAAGGATGGCTTGCGCTGCATCGGCGAATGGCCATGGGTTAAGTACAGAATCTAAAGCCACGATAATCGATGAGCCACTGTCTATTGCGGTCACAGACTGTGTAGGCGAGCCAGTGAAGCTGACATCGAGCTCGTATGGCCCTTGCGGAGGCCCCGAACGCGCGAGCACAAGCTCGGCATGAACATTGGAAATCGCCTCGGCAGGTAGAGGCAGCACCAGTCCCGACTCCATGCTCGCAGATAGCAGCTTAACTTGGCGATGCCTGGGCTCCGCTGGCCATACTCGAGAAAGGTTTAACGGCCACGGCGGCATCAGCTCCCGCACTGCTACATCGCCCTGCGCATCCGGCATGCCAGCGAGTAGACCAATGCCTACCCCGTCACTGGGTAATGGCCGCAAGCTAGCCGCCGACTGCCCAGGGCTAGACTCGATAAACCATTGCTGTAGTGACGATATCGGCAACGGCGCCGAGGTATCTATTGCCCACCACAACGCCGGCACAGGCGCTGGCGTGGCGGGGAAAAATCGCGAGAGCGCATTAGCGCCAAGTGCACCGGGGAGCATCAGCAAACAGCAGGTTAGTAAACCTTTACGCATGGCGCCCGCCTCCTTGCGAGAGAGCCTATGCCTTAAAAGGTAGTCACGCCCTGAGCACTTCGCTAGGGCGAGGGCAAATTTTAGTCGCCGATTTTCCAACCATTAACGATGGGATAGCGCCGATCTTTGCCAAAGCCACGACGACTAATGCGCGGGCCAACAGCTGACTGCCGCCGTTTGTGCTCACTGATGTCGACTAGGCGCAGCACATGATTAACTTGCTCAGCATCAAAGCCGGCCGCGATGATGTCGTGCGCACTTTCATCACACTCAATATAGCGGCGCAAAATCTCATCAAGCACAGGATATGGCGGCAGCGAATCTTCATCTTTTTGATCGGGCGCAAGCTCGGCTGACGGCGGTCGATCAATAACGCGCTGCGGCACAATATCGGCCTCGCCAGCGGCGCGCGCCTGCGCATTACGCCAACGACATAGCTCGAAAACCTCGACTTTTGGCACATCTTTTAAGACCGCAAAGCCGCCAGCCATATCGCCATAAAGCGTGGCATAACCCACTGACATTTCAGACTTATTACCCGTTGGCAAAACCAGATAGCCAAGCTTATTAGAGATCGCCATGAGCAATACGCCGCGCGAACGTGCTTGTAAATTTTCCTCGGTTTTATCGGCACCAAGGCCGGCAAAGGTTTCGCTTAGCGTGTTGGTAAAGGCCTCAACCATAGCGACGATGGGCAAGCTGCTGTAATGCACACCTAAGCGCGTGGCTTGCTCGGCGGCGTCATTGCGGCTGATGTCGGCGGTGTAGTGATACGGCATCATCACCGCACGCACACGCGAGGCGCCTAGTGCGTCACACGCAATGGCCAGAGTCAGCGCAGAATCAATACCGCCCGAGAGGCCGAGTAGTACACCTTTGAAGCCACTTTTAGTGACGTAATCACGTAATGCCAAAACCAGCGCTTGGTAAATCGATTCGTGGCGATCAGGCAGCCTAGCTTGTGTACTCGAGCTGATATGACGTGTTGCCACATCAACATCCACCACATGTAAGCCGGCGCTAAACAGCGGTGCTTGCATGGCCACTTCGCCCGATGCCTGTAGCGCAAACGAGCCGCCATCGAAGACTAGTTCATCTTGGCCACCAACCACATTGCAATAAAGTATCGGCAGATCTAGCTCGCACGCGCGCTCACCAACAACACCCAAGCGCTCAGCCGCTTTGCCGACATGAAATGGCGAAGCGTTGATATTAATCAGCAATTCAGCACCAGCTTCCTTGGCAGCGCGAGCGGGACCGGAATGCCAAATATCCTCACAAATCGTCAAGCCAATACGCAGACCATGAAGCTCAAATACTGTGGCTCCAGTGCCAGCGACGAAGTAGCGCAGCTCATCGAAGACTTCGTGATTAGGCAGCTGATGTTTAGCGTAACGCGCTAGGCACTGGCCATCGCGTATGACCCAAGCGGCATTATGCAGACCGTTTTCGCGCTGCTCAGGTAAGCCAAACACTAGCGTAATGCCCTGTATCGTCTTCAGCTGCTCAACAGCTGCCTGTACGCGGCGCTCAAGGCTAGGCCGCAGCAATAAATCCTCTGGTGGATAACCGGTAAGGCTGAGCTCCGGAAAAATAATGGCATCGGCTTTGAGCTCATCGCGAGCATGTACAGCTTGCGCCATCATCAAAGCGGTATTGCCCGGAATATCGCCGACCAAAAAGTCGAGCTGGGCTAGAGCGAAGCGAATAGGTGTGTGTGGCGATTGTAGAGACATGGCAATTTCAGTAGGCAGTTGGCACGAAGTTGCCTAGGATAGTCGAGTACGCGCATTGGCAGAAGGAAACTCGCATGTTGGGCATTATTCGTCTCATAATTTTATTGGCTCTAGGCTGGTTAGCTTATCGCTATATTCGGCGCTTTTTGGCGTTGGACAAACCCGCTGACGGCTCTTCTGAGCAATCTAACTCAGGCTCAGATCGGCAACAGCAAAGCCTGCCTATGCAGCGCTGCGCTCAGTGCCAAATACATCTGCCCGAGGGTGAAAGCACACGCTCAAGTGGCCACTATTTTTGCTCCGAAGCACATCGCGATGCATGGCTAGAAAACAACGCTAAAGACCATTAAGTCATTGGGGCGTAAGGCGCGGCAGCTAAGCGTGGCGTGCGTCCTAGCACTAAGTCGCTAATTAGCGCCGCAGATGCCGGCGCTAGCACCAAGCCGTTGCGGTACTGACCGGCATTAACCCAGACTCCAGCTTGCTCGGGCACGGCACCAATAAACGGGATGCCATTGGGCGAGCCTGGCCTGAGGCCAGCCCAATGCCGCACCGGCGGCTGCTCGGTCAGGCCCGGCCATAGCGAAGCCGCCGCTTTTTCAAGCAACTCGCGTGCCTCTGCCGTGGTGCGATTATCAAACCCCGCTTCTTCCAAGGTCGAGCCGCATAGCACCAAGCCATCTGCACGCGGAATTAGGTAATGGCCATCGCGCAAAATCATGCTTGTAATGGTGCCTGGAGCGGTTTCGTACTGCAGCATTTGGCCGCGCACCGGGCGCACTGGCACGGCTGCTCGCGGCAGTAATTTTGCGCTCCAAGCGCCGGCGCAAACAATCACAGCATCGGCCTCGACTAGCTCGCCAGATGTAAACATGACTGATGCCGAGTGACTAGCTTGAGCACCACTAACTGAGCTAATGGCTGTTTTCGAGCGTAACTGCACCTGTGGGTAGCGCTGTAGATCGGCTATCAATGCTTTCAGTAATCGCGGGTTTCTCACTTGGGCAATATCAGGGAAAAATACGCCCTGCTCCGCGTCATGCGCCAAGCCTGGCCAACGCTCACGCAAAGAGTCGGCATCAAGTACTTCGCAGGTTGTCGCATTCGCCTGCGCCCAAACACGCGCATCTCGAGCATCGTCGGTATTCACAAATAATAAGCCCGATGTCAGCAACTCAATATCGATGCTGACATCAGCCATCAGCTCATCACGCAGGAGCGGATACGCAGCTTGCGCCCATTGTGAGAGCGCCGTAACGGCAGGTGAATAGCGCCACGGATATAGCGGCGAAACGATGCCGCCGCCAGCCCAAGATGCCTGCTGCGCAAGCTCACCTTGATCGCAAAGCATGACTTCAACGCCGGCCTTGGCTAACTCGCGTGCCGTTAACAGGCCATTGATACCTGCGCCGACAATCACTACTCGCATAAGAACCCCAATAAAATCTAAGTAAAACCGCCTCAGCTTAGCCAACCACAAACATCACGGGCAGCTTGCAGTACGGCTGGCGAATCTTGGCTGGGCCGGCGTATACGCATACGCCCCGACTTACTGACAATGACTTGTCGTAGTGCCGCCTCATCAATCACTGGCGGGCATACCGTCAGCGTACCATTCGACAGCACAGCATCGCCCTGAGCACTCCAGGTCAGCCAATCTTGATTACGAAAACTACGCCAGATCATACGCCATGCCTTCGGAATATCTGGCGATAGGCTTTGCACGTGCTCGCTACGCTGACGTATGCCATCGGCATTATCATCGCGAAATACCAGCCACTTTGCCTGCCACACCGCTTGGCAACGCGAACCATCGGCACTGGCACAAACCACCCAGTTCTGGCGATCTTGCTGAGCAAGCTGGCGTAGTTGCTCCATGGCAATGACCCAGTTTGCTGTCCAATGCCTTGCCTGCTGCTGGCGCTGCCACGAACCCGCCCAAGCAAAACTCGCGCTTAGCATAATCCCTGTCAGTGCCATGGCGATAAGCCATTCGCACAATAATGCTCCTTGTGATGACTGCCGAATGATTATTTTCATGGCAAGCTCCTTTGCTCGTAATCAAACAGCCAACGACTACTCTGGCCATTCCGACTCGTTGCTTGTACGCGCAAGCGATAGTTCTGAGTCAGCACGCCGGGCCAGCTGCGCACCGATGCTTCATCGCGCTCAAGCTGCCAGGCCCAGCGCACAGTCGTCGTTGGCAAGCAAGGCGTTTGCGTCAATGACTGACGTGGCTCACTGGCGCAAGCGGTGCGCAATAGCGGCCCCAAAGGATGCCAAAGCGCCTGCTGATCAGGTGCTGATAATCGCTGCAGCGATAAACTCTGAAGCTTGCCCGCAATGTGCTCGACCAAGATTTCTCGCTGCCAATAGCTTTCGATTCGCCGCACCGAAAAACCACTCGCCGCTGCCTGCTGAATAGTAATAATCGCTAGCTGCGCCAAGCTACCTAGCACGATGACAATCAGCCACAGCACTTGGCCTTGCTGTTTAGGGCGCATGGCTTAGCTCCCACGTCATCTCTAGCGTGTGCTGAACTCGCCGCTCGGCAACAGGCGCGATAGTTGGCGCTAACCAGTTCTCAGGTGCCTGCCAGCGCCGCGCTCGTGACAGTTGGTCTTCGCTAGTTGTCCACAAAGCCACGCGAAGTCCGGCAATTGCTGATGTTTGTTGCTGCGTTCGCCAACTCTCGATATCGATCCAGCGCGCTGCACTATCGCCTTCTGTCGCAGCTAATGCCCGCCACGAAATCGCATTCACACCAGACATCAAGACAATGCCGGCATCACCCAAGGCATGGCAGCCAGAATCATCGCAATAGCCGCTATCACAGGCTAAAGCCCAGAGTGGCGAGACACTTTCTTTACGCAGAAATAGCCGACTAATTTGGCGTGCGCCCACCGCGGTACGCCGGCCTTCGCAGTCGAAATCATTTTTGTCACTTTCGATAAGTCGTTGCAGAAGCAATTGGTCGCTCGCGACGCGCCCAGTACCCGGCAAAGCCTTTGGCCACCACGCCGCTAATGCTGGATCATCCAAGCCAAATGGATGCACACCGCCGGCGCCGGCATTTGTGATGAGCTGATCGAGACGCTGAGTTAGCCAATAGCTCGACTCCTGCAATTGCGCCGGCACACGCTGCGACATCGCCAATACCACGCTGCTTTGCAGCCATGCCATGGCCGCTGCCAAAACCAATGCGCCAAGCACTGCGGCCATGGCCCATTCGGCAATAGCAATGCCGCGCTGAGAAGGCCTCAGGCGTGCGGCAGTAGCCACTCCGCTGGAGCCTAGAGCTAAGCAGCTCATGGCGGCAGCAACCATTGCAGGCAGCGCTCAAAGCGCAAAGGCATACGCGTGCCGTTGCAACTACTGGCAGCACTACCCCAGCCCAGCCATAGGCAATCCGCTAGCCATTCTCGGCAAGGCTGAATTTGCCATTGCGCCCGTGTTAGGTCCTTAAGCGCGCTAGCCACCCAAGCAATATCGGCCTGTGCGCGAGCAGACATTGAACAGCTGTCTTGCGTGCAGCGAAAGTCATTGCCGGCGTTACTCAAACCTTGAGCTATGCCAGCACGATAACTAGCTGCCGCAGGTGAGTTCAGCTGCCAACGTAGCGATAGTTCACGCAACGCCATAACTGCCTGTAAGCGCTGGCTGGCATCGCGCTGAAGCAGCTTGGCCTGCTGATGCGCAGACAAAAGCCCGGTCAGCGCGACCATCATTAGTGTGAAAGCGATCAGGGTCTCGGGCAGGCCTAGGCCGCGCTGCTGCCACACGAGCAATACTTGTGAGCGCTGAGCACGGGCATGCGTCATAGCCACCTCCATGCGTTCTCTGCGAGCCAATCAATAGGCGTGCAAAGGCCTTGTGTGGGCGATGCCGCACGCTATTTAAGCTGCGCAGCACCTACCTCATAAGGGTGGCAAAGATTTAAGCGTTTACTAGGGCGCCTGCGAAAAAAATCACACGGCTTTGACGGGAATGCGCAGTTCTTTTGGCATCGAGAACACGACATTTTCTGGGCGACCATCAAGCTCGACCGGCACTGCACCGCCCCATTCACCTAAGCGATCAATGACTTGGCGAATCAGCACTTCAGGCGCCGAGGCCCCAGCGGTCACACCCACGGCGGCAACGCCATCGAGCCATGACTTATCGATTTGCTCGGCGTTATCAACCAGATAAGCCCGCGCACCGATACGCTCAGCCAGCTCGCGCAGGCGGTTTGAGTTCGAGGAGTTGGGCGAGCCCACTACCAATACCACTTGGCATTGTTCGGCCAAAGTTTTTACCGCGTCTTGGCGGTTTTGTGTGGCATAGCAAATATCATCTTTGCGTGGGCCTTGAATATGCGGAAAGTGCTGGCGCAGGGCATCGATGACGCGCGCAGTGTCATCCACCGATAGCGTGGTTTGTGTGACAAAAGCCAAGTTTTCCGGATTTTTCACCTGCAACTTAGCGACATCGGCCTCATCTTCGACCAGATAAATATCGCCGCCATTACGCTTGTCGTACTGGCCCATGGTGCCCTCGACCTCAGGATGCCCAGCATGGCCGATCAAAATCGCCTCGGTGCCGGTACGCGCATATCGCGCTACTTCCATATGCACTTTAGTCACCAAAGGACAGGTAGCGTCAAAGACTTTTAAGCCGCGCGAGCTAGCCTCTTGTTGGACTTTTTTCGACACGCCATGGGCGGAAAAAATCACGATGGCATCATCAGGCACTTGCTCAAGCTCATCGACAAAGACCGCACCGCGATCGCGCAGGTCATCGACGACAAATTTGTTATGCACGACTTCATGACGCACATAAATTGGTCGGCCAAACACTTCTAAAGCACGATTAACAATCTCAATAGCGCGATCAACTCCGGCGCAAAAACCACGCGGATTAGCAAGTTTTATGTCCATGACAGCGCTCCTAAGGGTGTTAATTCAGCGTCACTGGCCGTGCATCGGCATCGGTGACGCGCAGCACATCAACTTCAAATACCAGCTCACGACCCGCCAATGGGTGGTTGAAATCAACTTCAACGGCATTGTCTGGCAAGGCTTTAATTACGCCCGGCAACTCGGCACCGCTGGCATCGGCAAACTGCATAACCATGCCCGGCTCCAGCAGCTGCTCACCGAACTGATGACGCGGAAAATGCTGCACATTGTCTTCCTGCCAGATACCAAAACCATCCTCAGCCGAAATACTAAAGCGGCCTTGCTCGCCTGCTTGCATGCCTTCGATGGCCTTCTCGAAGCCGGGCAGCAAATTGCCATCGCCAAATTCAAACGTTGGCGGATCGCTACGATCATGCGTGCTGTCGAGCACTTCACCCGAGCTTAATGACACCGTGAAATGCATGCTGACGCGCGTACCTGGGCCAATTTTGCTCATGTTTTCGGCTCCTGAGACGTTGCTTCAGATTTTGCCAGACGCTCGCGGCGCGACTCTAAAAATACGCTATCGATGATCAACATAATAGCGCCCACAGTGATGCCACAATCGGCAATATTGAAGGCGGGAAAGCTCATACCGGCCCAATGGAAATGTATAAAGTCGACGACATAGCCTTGCACGATGCGGTCATGCAGATTGCCGATAGCGCCGCCCAAAAGCAGTGCCAATGACAATGGCAGCCAACGCGAACCGCGCGGCAGACGCGCCATCCAGATGATAAGCGCAATGCTCACCACCACCGCGATGCCGACAAAAAACCAGCGCTGCCAGCCACCGGCATCATGCAGAAAGCTAAAGGCCGCACCTGAGTTATGTGCCAGCGTCCAATTCAAAAATGGCAGTAGCTCGATGGACTGGCCATAGTGCAGGCTCGTCGACGCCCAAGCCTTGGTGTAGAAATCGGCGACATAAATTAACACCGCCAGCCAGAGCCAATTCAGTGGACGGTCGAGAATCGCGCGCATGCCGACAGCGTTTGCAGAAGGCATTTTATTAAGCCCAGTTTTAAGCCCCGATTTAAGCATAGCCACGCTCCTCGCCCTGACCACAGACATTGCTAACGCAGCGCGCACAAATCTCCGGATGCGCAGCGTCAGTGCCAATATCATCGCGGTAATGCCAGCAACGCACACACTTGATACCAGCAGACGGCGTCACCAACACTCGCAAGCCATCAAGCTCACTGGCCTCACCACTATCTTCCGACAACGGCAGCACCGTGGCGCTAGAAGTGATCAGCACAAAACGCAGCTCATCGCCCAAAGCAGTGAGCACCGGCAGTAATTCATCGTTGGCGAACAAGGCAACATCGGCAGATAAACCTGAGCCGATCTCTTTGCGATTACGTGCGGCTTCGATGTGTTTATTCACCGCTGATTTCATTGCCAAAACTTGCTGCCAATAAGCCTGCGTCAGCATCGGCTCAGTGCCGGGCAAACGTGCGAGGCCCGTATACCATTCGCTCAAAAATACCGAACCTTCGCGCTCACCGGGTAATGCCTCCCAAATTTCTTCGGCAGTAAAGCTCAGAATTGGTGCTGCCCAACGCACAAAGGCTTCGGCAATATGCCAGAGCGCAGTTTGCGTTGAGCGGCGCGCCAATGACTGCTCTTGCGTGGTGTATTGGCGATCTTTAATGATGTCGAGGTAGAACCCCCCCAGCTCATTGACGCAGAAGTTGTGCAGCTTGTGATAGATCTGGTGGAACTGAAAGTCGTCATAAGCCGCGATGACGTCATCCTGTAAGCTCGCTGCGGCATCGACTACCCAACGATCAAGCGCGAGCATGTCATCGGCGGCGACAGCATCACGCACAGGGTCGAAACCATTGAGGTTGGAGAGCAAAAAGCGCAGCGTATTTCGGATGCGGCGATAGCTATCGGACATGCGCGAGAGGATTTCATCGCTCACGGTCATCTCGCCGCGATAATCCGTCGCTGACACCCAGAGGCGAATAATATCGGCGCCTAAGGTCTGCATGATTTTTTGTGGTGCGACGACATTGCCCACCGATTTCGACATTTTTCGGCCTTGGCCATCGACGGTAAAACCATGAGTCAGCACCGTCTTAAATGGCGCTGAGCCATTGGCGGCAACAGCGGTCAGCAGCGATGACTGAAACCAGCCGCGATGCTGGTCCGAGCCTTCCAAATACAGGTCGGCGGGATAGCGCAAATCATCGACGCGATTGAGTACGCAGCTGTGAGTCACGCCGGAATCGAACCAAACATCGAGCGTGTCGGTGACTTTGTCGTAATGCACGGCGTCATCACCCAAAAGCTCGGCGGACTCCAAGGCAAACCACGCCTCAATGCCCTTAGCCTCAACTCGTAGCGCAACTGTCTCAATTAGCTCAGCTGTGCGCGGGTGCAGCTCGCCAGTTTCTTTGTGCACGAATAAAGTGATCGGCACACCCCAAGTACGTTGGCGCGAAATACACCAATCGGGCCGGCCCGAAACCATACCTTCGATGCGCGCCTGACCCCATTCTGGCAGCCACTCGACTTGCTTGATGGTTGCCATGGCGTCATCGCGCAGATTATTTTGCGTCATGCTGATAAACCACTGCGGCGTGGCGCGGAAAATAATCGGCGTTTTATGACGCCAGCAGTGCGGATAGCTGTGCTGGATTTTGACAAAGCTCAATAACGCCGAGCTACCATCGGCGCGAGGCTCGCGCAGCGCATCGCAAATTGGCTCATTGGCCTTGTTCACGTGCAGGCCAGCAAAGCGCGGCGTATTCGGCAAAAACACGCCGTTGCCATCGACGGGATTATCCACCGTTAAGCCATAAACCTTGCCAATGACAAAGTCATCTTGGCCATGACCCGGCGCTGTGTGCACAGCGCCCGTACCGGCGTCGGCAGTGACATGCTCGCCAACAATGACCGGCACCACGCGCTCATACAGCGGATGCTGCAGCTGCAAGCCTTCCAGTACCTGACCGCTCACCGTCGCCAGCACTTCAACATCGGTCGCTTCATAACGCGCACAGGCATCAGCCGCTAGCGTCTCGGCCAGCACCAAATGTCGCACTTGCCCCGCCACTGTCGCACGCACAACGGCGTAGCTCAGTTCAGGGTGCAGCGACACGGCTTGGTTGGCGGGCAATGTCCATGGCGTTGTGGTCCAAATCACCACTTCCGCCGAGACCAGAGTCAGTCCCGTGCGCTTGGCAAAATCAGCCATATCGACAGCGGCAAAACCAACATCAATCGCCGCCGAGGTCTTATCTTGATACTCAACTTCGGCCTCAGCCAAAGCCGAGGCGCAATCCATACACCAATGCACCGGCTTCATGCCTTTATGCAAATGGCCATTGCCAGCGATTTTGCCGAGCACGCGAATAATGTCGGCCTCTTGGCCAAAGTTCATCGTTAAGTAAGGCTTATCCCAGTCGCCAAGCACACCTAGGCGCTGAAAATCGACCGACTGGCGAGCAACTTGCGTGGCCGCATATTCACGGCATTTTTCACGAAACTCAGCAGCACTAAGCTTGACGCCGGGCTTACCAAATTTCTTCTCAACATTGAGCTCGATGGGCAGGCCGTGACAGTCCCAGCCAGGCACATAGGGCGCGTCAAAACCGCTCAGGCCCTTCGCCTTCACAATCATATCTTTAAGAATTTTATTCACCGCATGACCGATGTGAATATCGCCGTTAGCGTACGGCGGGCCATCATGCAGGATGTATTTCGGCGCACCCGCGCGCGCTTGGCGAATGCGTTGGTAAAGCGACTCAGACTGCCACGCCGCCACTCGTGCTGGCTCGCGCGTGGCAAGACTGGCCTTCATGGCAAAATCAGTTTCGGGTAGGTTCAGCGTGGTTTTATAGTCCATAGCCTGCAATCAATTCCCAGCGTGCTTTAGGGCAGTAGCGCCTTCAGCAGAAAAATAGTGGTGGCCGGCAATAACATCTGCCTCGATAGCCGATTTCAACGCCTCTAATGAGGCAAAGCGCTGCTCATCACGCAATTTATGCGCGAAACGCACACGCAGGCGACGACCATAAAGATCGCCGCGATAATCCAATAAATGCACTTCACAACGCGCTTGAATGCCCTGCACCGTTGGTCGCGTGCCAACATTAGCCACAGCCGGCAATGGCGTGTCGCCAATGCCATCGACCCAGACCGCAAAAACACCGCGCAAAGGCAGCACTTGCCGTTTCATCAAAATATTGGCGGTGGGTAGACCTAATGTACGGCCGATTTTATCGCCATGAACAACATGGCCCGCGACAAAAAAGTCACGCCCGCTAAGTGCCCGCGCTAAGGCAAAGTCGGCAGCAGCGACGGCAGCGCGAAGGCGTGTACTGCTGACACGATCGCCGTCAGACTCAAAAGTAGCGAGTTCATCGACGGCAAAGTCGTGCTCGACTCCCGCGCGTTGCAATTGGCTGTAGTCGCCGCTGCGGTCGCAACCAAAGCGGAAATCATCGCCAGCTAAAATATATTTGGTCTGTAGCTTGGCCACGAGCAAATCGTCGATAAAGCCCGACGCCGTGTAGGCGCGAAAGCGCTCATCGAAGCGCACGAGCAATACGCGATCGACACCATACTCAGCCAAGGTCTCGACTTTATCGCGCCACGTCATTAATCGGCCAGGAGCTTGCTCACCAGAGAAGAACTCCTGCGGCTGCGGCTCAAAGCACATCACCATAGCAGGCACACCGAGCCTATCGGCGGCTTCACGCAGCTGCGCGAGCATGGCTTGATGGCCAGCGTGCACGCCATCAAAATTACCAATGGTGAGCGCGTGCGGCCCTAAAGCGGGGCGCAAATTGTGTATGCCGCGTATCAGATGCATGACGAACTTATAGCCTTAGCTGATTCAGCGCGTGAGTATACCGAAAGCGCATCAGGGATGCCGCAGCTCGCGTGGTCTAAAGCCAACCGCCAATAATGCTGCGCCATAAGTCGCCGCACCAGCAGCGCAGATCAGTAGCACCCAACCCACGCGCGCCCAACCGTGGCCCGCTAGCCACCAATCGTTACTCGGCGTGATGAACCACAGCACTGCGAACATCGCCGCATTGGCCATGGCAAAGCGCAGAAGCAGCGGTACCCAACGCGCATCAAGACGATAAATGCCAGAGCGATGCAGGCCACGATAAAGCAAACCAGCATTGACGAAAGCCGCCAAGGTGCTCGCCAAAGACAGGCCAACATGGTCTAAATGCCACACCAGCATCAGGTTAAACACCATATTCGCGACCATCGCGATGATGCCGATGCGCACGGGCGTCTTCATGTCTTGGCGCGCGTAAAACGCCGGCGCAAAAACTTTAATCAGCATAAACGCCAAGATGCCGCCCGACAGCGCCTGCAATGCCATCGCCGACTTCACCACGTCTTCTGCGTCGAATGCGCCGTGATGAAACAAGGTCGCTAGCAAGGGCTGAGCCAAAAAGCCCATCGCCAATGATGCCGGCAGGCCAACCAAAACGATGACTTTTAAGGCCCAATCGATGGTGGCGCGAAATTCGACATCGGACTTTTCTGCATGCTTGGTCGATAGTGTCGGCAAAATCACCGTGGCCACGGCAATGCCAATTAAGCCCAATGGCAGCTCAGTTAAACGCTCAGCGGTGTAGAGCCAAGACACCGAACCGCTGACCAAAAATGACGCCAGCACAGTATCGAGCAGTAGGTTTATTTGACTGACCGAAACGCCGAACATGGCCGGCACCATCAGCGTCAGAATGCGTTTAACCTCGGGGTCTTTAAAATTCGGCTTAAACCGCGGCATCAGATTGATGCGATGCAGCGGCCAAAATTGGAAGCCCAGTTGCACCACGCCAGCAATTAATACGCCCCACGCCAACGCCATAATCGGCGTCGATAACAACGGCGCAAGCCAGACCGCGCAGCCAATCATGGTGACGTTGAGCAGCACCGGCGTGAAGCTCGATACGCCAAAACGGCCATAGGTATTGAGAATGCCGCCAGCAAAAGCGGTCAGCGAAATCAGCAGTAAATAGGGGAAAGTCACGCGCAGCATGTCGGCGGCGAGATCGAACTTCAGCTCATCACCGCGAAAGCCGGGCGCAAACAGAAAGATAATGGCCGGAGAAAATACAATGGCAAACACGCTGATTGCGCCGATGACCAGCGTCAGTGAGCCCGCAACATGACTGATCAGCACGCGCACCGCGTCATCGCCGCGCTGGCTGCGCACTTCGGTGAGCACTGGCACAAAGGCCTGCGAAAATGCACCCTCGGCAAATAAGCGGCGTAAGAAATTAGGGATCTTGAACGCCACTAAAAATGCGTCCATGAGCCGGCTAGCGCCAAACAAATTCATAAATACCATGTCGCGCACTAAACCCGCGATGCGTGACAATAGCGTCATGGCACTGACAATAAAGGTCGATCGCCACAGGCTAGGGGCGCTAGCAGCGGGCTTTTTCGGCGGAATGACGGGGGTGGCTGACATGTGAGCTCCAAGATCGCAGGCGATAGTAGCGCAGCCATGCCCTGCTTCGCTAGCAATGCGGGTTGACTTCGTGCGATCTCGGCGGCATCATTGCGCGCCTGATTTTGGAACTCTTAAACACCTCGGTGTGGAGTCGTTTCAGAACACTTTAATAGACTGAATTTTATGGGAGCCGCCTGGTGGCCAACTCTGCACAAGCCAAAAAACGCGCACGTCAAAACGACAAGCAGCGTCTGCACAATGCGAGCCTGCGCTCCATGGTGCGTACATTTATCAAGAAAGTTGTGAATGCCATTGCTAGCGGCGACAAAGCCGTTGCGCAAGCTGCCTACACAGCAGCCGTGCCTGTCATCGACCGTATGGCCGACAAAGGCATCATCCACAAAAACAAGGCTGCTCGTCATAAGAGCCGTCTGAATGCACAGGTTAAAGCGCTGGCCTAAGTCATCGTTTTGCTGTGAAAAAAAGCCGGCTATCACGCCGGCTTTTTTACGTCTACGATTACACTCAAGATTAACTAACTCTGAGTTGGCCATGACCGCCTTCCGCCCCGCCGCAACCCGCTGCCTCGATTGCGGCTTACACAAGCTGTGTTTTCCACCGAGCTTCGACGAGCACGCATTAAATCGCATCAGCCAATTAGTCGCTCAGCCCAGCGCTTTTGCCAAAAATGAAACGGTATATCGCTTAGGCGACTCAATGACTGCGCTTTATGCCGTACGTTCAGGCGCGCTTAAAACCAGCGTTTTGCTGCCTTCAGGTGAAGAGCAAATCACTGGCTTTTATTTGCCAGGGGAAGTTATCGGTCTCGATAATATGGGCCAAAGCCATTGTGCCAGCACCGCCACGGCACTAGAGAAAACCACGCTGTGTGAGTTGCCAGTGAACGGCATTAGCCAGCTATCGCAGCAGCTGCCGGAGTTGCAGGGGCATTTGTTTCAGATCATGAGTACTGAGCTGCGCCAAGATTATCAGCGCATGCATTTGATGGCGCAGGCGAGCGCCGAGGTGCGGGTGGTGAGTTTTTTACTAGGCTTATCGGCGCGCCAACAGCAGCGGCATTTGGCAACAAATGAACTACGGCTATCGATGGGTCGGGCTGATCTTGCCAACCATTTAGGCTTAGCGCTAGAAACCGTCAGCCGCGCGCTGTCTCAGCTCGCAGATGACGGTTTAATTGAAGTCAGCGGCAAGAACATTCGCATCATTCATGCCGAACAGCTCGCTGAGCGCGTGGCGGCAGACTGCCACTCAAGCTAACGACTGATTAATTTGCGTAGCGTTGATCATGCCATGCGGAGTGCCTAGCTTTCGCTTTTCCAGCAGGCTCATGAGCAATTTCAATCTGGCCTTTCACTTGGCGCATCAAAGCGATCGCTACAGCGCCGGGGATGCCAATAGCGCAGATCAAAATCACTGCAACCGACAGAAAGCCACTCCAAGTACCCAGTAAGTCCATCCACATGATCGTATCTCCACCTTGTTTTCGATGGATTCATTAGAGCGTAATTGCTCAATGCTTGATTTGATCTGCGTCAAGTTTTACTGCGACTCCAGTTGCCGCTATGTAACGCGGCACAAGGCCGCTTAGATCAGCACCATATTGTCGCGATGAATTAATTCTGGCGCATCGACATAGCCCAAAATCGCCTCAATGCGCTCAGATGCTTGGCCGGCAATACGGCGTGCTTCATCAGCGCAATAATTCACTAAGCCAAGGGCGATTTGCTCGCCCGACTCATCCACGCAGGCAATCACCTCACCGCGCTGAAAATTACCGCTCACTGCCGTGACACCGACTGGCAATAAGCTGCGATGGCCTTGGCGTAACGCTGCCACCGCTCCGGCATCGAGCTGAACTTGCCCCGCCACTTGTAGATGCCCTGCTAGCCACTGCTTGCGTGCAGCCAAGCGATCTTGCTCAGGCAGCAATAAAGTACCCAAGACATCACCCTGCTTGAGGCGCTGTAGGATGTTTTCACCGCGACCACTGGCAATCACCGTGGCGCAACCTGAACGCGCCGCTAGGCGAGCCGCACGCACTTTGGTGATCATGCCGCCACGACCTAGTGCACCACCGCCGCCAGCCATTTTCAGCAAGCGCGCATCCGTTGCCTGCACTTCAGGCAAAAGTACTGCCGTTGGGTCATGGCGCGGGTCGCGATCAAACATGCCATCTTGATCGGTCAAAATGATGAGTGCATCGGCTTCGACTAGGTTAGCCACCAGCGCTGCCAAAGTGTCGTTATCGCCGAAACGAATTTCGTCGGTGGCTACCGTGTCATTTTCATTGATGACCGCAATCACGCCCCAGTTCATTAAGGTGCGCAATGTGCTGCGGGCGTTTAAATAGCGTTTGCGATCGGAGAGATCGTCGTGAGTCAGCAGAACTTGCGCTGTGCGTACTTGATGCTGACGAAAATGCGTCTCGTAAGCTTGCACCAAGCCCATTTGGCCGATGGCGGCACAGGCTTGCAGCTCAGGCACGCTATCGGGGCGAGCGCGCAAACCCATGCGCACCATACCTTCCGCAACCGCGCCTGAAGACACCAAAATCAGCTCAATGCCTTGGGCCTTTAGGGCCACCATCTGCTCAACCCAAGCAGCCATAGCCGCTTGGTCTAGGCCTTGGCCATTATCGGTCAGTAACGCTGAACCAATTTTGACTACCCAGCGCTTGGCGCGCTGCAGGCGATGACGCTGGCTACTTACGGTTGTAGAGCCAGCGTTTATAGATGTGCTGTCGGCATGAGACATGGACGATTTACCAGCGGTCATTAGTAATAGGCAGTGATGCTGCCGTCATTGTGCGGCCTTGTCGATATCGCCTCAAGGTCGATAAATGATCTCGGGCGCATCTTCCGCGTCTTCATCCCAATCATCATCTTCGTCGCCATCGAGCTCGCTAGGATCAATGCCTAGGCGAATGGCACGACGCTCAGCCGAACGGCGCACTTCCAGCTCGCGAATACGATCACGGCCTTCCTGTACCAGACGCTCACGCTTCTCTTGCTCGGCTTCAGCCAATGCTGGGTCAGCATCTTCTGCTGCACGCTGCTCTTCGATTGCATCCATCAAGCGATAACATACCGCCATGGCACCATCGCGAGTTAGGCCTGATGTGCGGAAGATGGGGCCATCCCAATTCAAGCGCGCAACGATGTCATTGCAACGCTCATCGACTTCTTCAGCTGAAGGTAGCAAATCGATTTTGTTCAAAATCAACCAGCGTGGCAGTGACGCCAGCGTTGGTGAAAACTTAGCTAGCTCAGCGGCAATAACATTCACGCCATGCACAGGATCGGTTTCGTCGTAAGGTGCGATGTCCACGATATGCAGCAAGAAGCGCGTGCGCGCCAAATGCTTGAGAAAGCGAATGCCAAGGCCCGCACCATCGGATGCACCTTCGATAAGACCAGGAATATCGGCCATAACAAAGGAGCGATGGCGATCGACATCGACCACACCAAGGTTGGGCACCAACGTGGTGAATGGATAGTCAGCGACTTTTGGCTTGGCTGCAGATACGGCGCGAATGAAAGTTGATTTGCCAGCATTAGGCAGACCTAACAAACCGACATCAGCTAAGACTTTAAGCTCTAAACGCAGCTCATGAATTTCGCCTACAGCGCCATCGGTGGTTTTGCGAGGTGAGCGGTTGGTTGAGCTTTTATAGTTGATGTTGCCTAAGCCGCCCTGACCACCACGAGCCAGCAAAACACGCTGACCGCCCTCGGTTAAATCGCCGAAAACCTCACCGGTAACTTCGTTAAGCACCGTGGTGCCCACCGGCACTTTCAGCGTGATGTCGCTACCGCTACGGCCGGTGCAGTTAGCACCACGGCCATTTACACCGCGCTCGGCACGAAATGAACGCGTGTAACGATAGTCCACCAGCGTGTTAACGCCGACATCGGCCTCGGCCCAAACTGAGCCGCCGTGGCCGCCATCACCGCCATCGGGGCCGCCGAAGGGGATGAACTTCTCACGACGGAAGCTCATGCAGCCGTTGCCGCCATCACCTGCCGCTATCTTGATCACTGCCTCATCGACGAACCGCATGACATCTCTCCGAAAACAAAAAAGCCCCGCGTAGGCGGGGCTCTTGCAACGCGTACGCCCTTAGGCGTTAGCTACGACAACCACGTATTTGCGGTTGAATTCGCCTTTAGTAACAAACTTTACCACGCCGTGCGCTTTCGCGAACAAGGTATGGTCACGGCCCATGCCGACGTTTTCGCCAGCCCAGAACTGTGTGCCGCGCTGACGGATGATAATGCCGCCTGCTTGGATTTGTTGGCCGCCGTAGACTTTAACGCCTAATCGTTTGGCTTCTGAGTCGCGACCGTTACGAGTGGAACCACCGGCTTTTTTATGTGCCATGTCTGTATCTCCTGCAGATCAGCGATTAAACGCTGATACCTGTAATTTTCAATTCGGTGTAGTACTGGCGATGACCGGCTTGACGACGGTAATGCTTACGACGACGGAATTTAACGATACGGATCTTATCATGGCGACCGTGGTCCAGCACTTCTGCTGTAACTTTAGCACCGGCAACGATAGGTGTACCGATTTGAATGCTGTCGCCATCCACAACCATCAGAACGTCATCGAACGTAATGGTCTGACCTGGCTCAACATTAAGTAATTCTACTTTCAGGCGTTCGCCTTCAATCACACGGTGTTGTTTACCACCGCTTTTAATAACTGCGTACATTTGCTTGGCTCCCACCAGTCAATCGAAACAGGTCGCGAACCGGTTAAGGCCGCCGTTTTGCTCTAGGGAATGAGCACCCGCATTCGAGAATTTCGCAAGGCGCGCAATCTTAGTGAAAACCCTGCGTAAGTGCAAGCCACCGTTGCCCTTATAACGCTGCGATAATAATTTAGATCCTTAGCTTATGGCCGCGCCGCGCCGCGACTGGTAGGATTCGCATCCTTATTGCGCCCACATAAAATTGCACCATGGATTTCAACGCTATCTTACATTTGGTCCGCGACGATTTTGCCTCCGTCGACGCCTGCATTCATGAGCAACTGAAATCGCGCGTGCCTTTGGTCAGCGAAGTGGGCCGCTATATTGTGCAAAGCGGCGGCAAGCGCTTACGGCCATTAGTGACGCTACTTGCTGCGCGCGCCTGCGGTTATCGTGATGGTAGTGCCCATGTAGTAATGGCCGGCGTTATTGAAATGCTGCACACCGCCACCTTGTTGCACGATGACGTTGTCGATGAGTCTGGCCTGCGTCGCGGCCGCGCTACCGTCAATGCGCATTGGGGCAACTCAACAGCTGTGCTGGTCGGTGACTATCTCGTAGCGCGCGCCTTCCAAATGATCGCCAGTCTGAAAAGCCAAGATGTTTTCGACATCATGAGCGATAGCACCTGCGTCATTGCCGAAGGCGAAGTGCTACAGCTAATAAATCAGCACGATCCTGACACCACCGAAGAGCGCTACCTCGAAGTCATTCACGGCAAAACCGCGAAGATGTTTGAAGCTGCAGCCGAATGCGCCGCAGCACTATCGAACCCTGCACATCGTGAGGCTATGGCTACTTACGCCCGCCACCTAGGTGCCGCCTTCCAAATCATCGATGACGTGCTCGACTACACTAGCTCGGCAAAAGTCATGGGCAAAAACGTTGGTGATGATCTCGCCGAAGGCAAACCTACTCTGCCGCTGATTCAGGCCATGAAAATTGCCGCTCCCGCTGAAGCCAATATGGTTCGCGAGGCGATTCGCAGCGGTGGCTTAGAGCATCTGCAAGAAATCATCCAACTTGTGCAAGATTGCGGCGCACTCGACTACAGCCTGGCACGTGCCAAGGCCGAGTCCGATGCTGCGATTGCTGCATTAAGCACGCTCGAAGAATCTATTTGGCGTGATGCGTTAGCCGATTTAGCGCGTGAGGCATTAGCACGCAACCATTAATGTACATTTTGTAACTTGCCCGCACCGAATCTTGCACTAGTGCAAGTGCTAAGCTTGTTGGATATGATTCGCTCTGTCGAATACGCATAGCAAGGATTCAGCATGTCCCGTCGCACTATATTACTAATCGAAGATGATGAGCTCATTGCAGGCTTAGTTCGCCTGATGGTTGAGCGCTTAGGTCATGAGTTAGTGTGGGCGCCGGATGGCGAGGCTGGCAAACAGATGCTTGAAACCGGCTCTGCCGATATTGTCATTTTAGATATTTTACTGCCCTACCTAAGCGGCTTTGAAGTGCTTAAGTCGCTGCGTGCTAACCCAAGCACAGCAAAGCTCCCTGTGCTTGTACTAACAGGTAAAACAGCTCAGGCCGATATTGACCGAGTAGTAGAAGCTGGCGCTGACGACTTTCTCGCCAAACCCTTCCAGCCCAACGAGCTCAGCCAACGGCTTACTCGTTTGCTTCGCCGCCTAGGCTGAGGACGATTCATGGGTTTGTGGAATGGCTATTTCATCGCAAAATTAGGCCTGTTCTACGCAGACTATATTGACTTCAATGTCCTACTTAATCTTGCACTAGCTTTCGCAGTCATACTGCCATTGCGCCGTAAAGTCTGGCGCATCACACGATTACTCGTTGCCATCCCTGCCGCAATCGCCCTGCTCTATTACGACACCCGCCTTCCGCCATTTTCTCGGCTGTTAGCGCAGCAGCAAAACCTTGAGCAGTTTAGCCTTAGCTATGCCACCGAGCTATTGGGGCGATTCATCAACCCGAGTGTCTTGCTTTATGGCCTTGGCCTGTTTTTTCTTGCCTATATATTTGCTCGCAAACTTCGCTTAACGACCTTTGTCTTGCTCGCTATTTGGCCAGCCATTCCGCTCTATAGCATGTGGCAAAACCAGCAAACGATAGTACATACACCACAAAATACGGCCTTAGTGGCTGCAAGAGCAGAGCAGGCAAGTATCGCCCCTGCAGGTGCCGCAGGCGAACCCAAAGACGCCGATATTGATGCCGCACTAACGCGCTTCTATGCAGAGCAAGCCAAACGCCAAGTAAGCTTTGCGCGCCCAGAGGCGACACCAGCGTTTGATATTTTAATCGTGCAGATTTGCTCATTAGCGTGGGATGACTTGCTGATGACTGAGCAAGCTCAAGCACCACTTCTGCAGCGCACGGACATCTTGCTTAAGCGCTTCAATACCGCCACCTCATACAGTGGACCTGCTGCAATTCGCCTGCTGCGCTCGGCCTGCGGCCAAACCTCGCACAAGTCTTTATATGAGCCAGCGGCAGCCAACTGCTATTTGTTCAATCAGTTTGAACAAGCCGGCTTCCGCAAACACATGCTGCTTAATCACGATGGTGTTTTCGGCAATATGCTGCAGGAAATCCAGCA